>ENA-OPCL01000105-OPCL01000105.1-human-gut-metagenome-genome-assembly--contig:-NODE-105-length-73639-cov-6.228161_pt1 | contig 73639 bp, 59 predicted proteins | sample MGYA00241251_ERZ501482 | MGnify/ENA primary metagenome ERZ501482 (study PRJEB25962, sample SAMEA2042581) | human gut metagenome | biome: human gut; feature: human-associated habitat; material: faeces... | reverse complement strand
TTGGCCCCCCGTTCGCGAAATAATTCAATGGGAGGGAATGAAGAGCTTGTGCCATGGCGTGAAAAATTATATTACCAGTTCATGCCTATCATAGAAAAGCACAAGAACGATTCGGACATCGTGAAGCCCACTTATGCGGCCCATCTCGTGCTCGACAGCCTGTTGCGTGCCCCCTTTTATTTCACGGGCGAGATGGGGACGAATATCAGGATTGGGCCTCGGATTGCGGATTGGCGTGGAGGAAGCTGCTTGGATTTGTGCGACATGATGGTGTATATTTGCAGGGCCTTGGGCATCCCCTGCGGCATAGAGGAGTTGCCTATGCGTGGGAACAACAACGCGCCCCATTATTGGAATTTCATAGAAGACCAGGACGGCAAAACCTGGTACTTCTCCATGTTCTATTGGTGGCACCGCCTGATGGAGGCGGAGAAATATGCCGATGTGTATGGTAAGGTGTTTCGCCATCGTTTCAGCCTGAATAGGGATATGATGTATTCCATGCAGACGGATGCGCATTTTGTACATCCGGAGTTCCGTCTTCCCTGTTTCGAGGACGTGACCCGTTTGTATGCCACCGACAAGTCGCATACACTGACCATAGGCAAGGAGCATTTCACCCGCGAGATGGGGAAGGACAGTTTGGTTTATCTCTGCATGTCGAACCGCTATGATTGGAAACCGGTGGGTTGGTGCCGTTACGACGGGCAGGCGGCGGTTTTCAACGACTGCCATGGCGGCACGGTATATTGTCTGGCTTCGTATGATGCCGGTAGTAAAAAGTTGGTCACCTTGTCACACCCGTTCAGTGTGGATGTGGACAGTGCGAAGATGGAGTTTTACGCGCCGGAGAAAGAGACGGAAGACGTGGTGTTGTTTAGCAAATTCGGTATGATAGGCGAGTTCTTCCTTGGGCGCATGGTGGGCGGCGTGTTCGAAGGCAGCCGGTCTCCCGGCTTTGAACATCCCGACACGTTGTTCCGGATTCAGGATATGCCCCTCCGCTTGTGTACGGCGGTGCGTGTCGATTCCACGAAAGCTTACCGTTATGTGCGATATTTCGGACCCCGTGGGGGCTTCGGCAATGTGTCGGAAGTAGGTTTTTATTCGTCTTGGGCTGATACGGAACCTTTGAAGGGCGATATTCTCGGGCCGCAGGAAGGGGCGCACGGAAGCCATTCCTATTTCAATGTGTTCGACGGGCATACGGACACGTCCTACGACCATCCTTTTGATTATGGCGGTTGGGCCGGACTGGATTTAGGAGAAAAGAAAGCGATAGGAAAGATTGTCTACACGCCCCGGAACCGGGACAATTTTGTCCGGAAGGACGACCTATACGAATTGCTCGTATGCCATGGCGGGGAATGGAAATCGGCAGGCACGCAGGTTGCACAGTCCGATTCGCTCTTGTTCAGGAATATTCCGAAACATGCCCTTTTGCTGTTGCGTGACCTTAGCCGTGGCGAAGCCGAACGGTTGTTTGAATACAAGGATGGCGTACAGAAGTATTGGTAATAAGAATGTTAATAATGTATTACTATATGGAACACATGAAAGGTTATGACTTAAAACGTTTTTTTCCTGCTTTGGCGTGGGGTGTATCGTGTATTTTCTTCCTGCTTGTCATATTTTTTATATGCAGTAAATATGGCGAATACCGTTTGCTATGTAACGTAGGGCTTGTGAACGATGGCATAGACGAACTTCATACCACGCTTCTTTCTGTGAGTGTCGGTGCCTTGGTATGCCTGTCTGGTATAGCCGGTATCGGTTTGGTGTGGACGTTGAGGAAGTCGAAAGTCCGTCCTTTGAAAGCGGAATCCATGGATGACGCCTTGCAGCTTTTGCATATCGATAAATTCGGAGGCTGTGTGATTTATAGTCATAAATCTTTCGACGCGTCCCCCCGTGTGCTTTTGTTTTTGGAAAAGTTGGTGCAAAAGGAGGATCATACTTTGTCATTGGAAGAACTCGGTGAAGTATTGGGAAAAGGATATTCAGACGGGACGGAAAGCTGTTATTCCCGGCTTAGGAATATAAAATGTATAGTGCATAAGACCCTTCGGGATACCCCGTTCGATGTGGTCAGGGACGCTTTTGGCAATTTTAAGTTGGTCTTGAAAGAGGGGGGAAAGTGAAGGTGTCGGAGAGCCCTTCGTTTTCCTTTTCCGTCTCTGATTTTTACCGCAAATCGGAAAATCGTTGTGCTGTGATTGATTTTCCGGTTTGCGGTAATTGCTTTTGGTTTCTTTGCTTGTCTTTCTATGCCTCTCCCCTCCATACAGGGAGATATGTGGAAAAATCCATTCGCATCCTTCATACTTATTGGTTTACAGGATGTTAAGGTGAACTCTCATGGTTGGTAGGGTTCACACGGCATTCACCTTGGGAGTCAGGTGGATGCTGGTTGGGGATGCTTGCCGCTGAAGGATGCCTGAAAGATGGGGTAGCCCATCCTTCAGCCTGCAAACTGTTGAATTCCAGATGTTTGTATGGCTTCCTGAAAGATGAAGCCTGTTTTTGCAAATTTCCGGTGTATGTACGTTTGTGGGTATGTTTCAGCCTTGTTTTAGCCCATTAGCCTGCCGTGGGACTGGACTTCCCGTTAGCGCACCGTTAACAAGTCATTAATGAACCGTTAACAAGGCATTAACGAACCATTAACAAGGCGTTAACGCAACGTTAACGAGGAGAAAAATGAGACAATCGTATTTTCTAAACTGTTGGAAATAAGGCGTTAATGTTTCGTTAACGGTGCTAACAAAATCGTTAACGAAAAAGTACGGTCGTTAACATTGTCATCCTGAATTTTTGTAATTACTTTGCCTGTGAATCCCATACAGGTGGTCGGTAAAAAGAGCGTGAAGCCGCGAAACCTGTAAAGGGTATAATTTTAAAACTTTAAAACAATGAAGAAAAAGTTTTTCGCGCCTTTGATGGGCGCAGTGGTGTTGGGCTTGTCGGCCTACGCCGGGTTTCGCACTTATGATGCGTACCATGGAGTGAGTGAAAGTGATTTGTTGTTAGCAAATGCGGAGGCATTGGCTGATCCGAGGGAAGGTAACAGTTTGTGGTTTTCCAATCTTAGAAATGTAGAGTGTACTTTACAGAAAGTGAATGGAGGGGCTGCATTTTATTACAAAGGTGTCCTTATAGCAGCAGGGGCTACATATACATATTATGGATCAAAGTGGAAATGTGAACGCGAAGTCACTATCAATACGTGTAACACGTCCAATGAAACTCCATGTGAATAATGTCTTTTCTGCCTTTATGCAATTTTGCATAAGGGCAGGTTTATAAGTAAAAAAGCAACTATGATGAAAAACGTAAGTTTATTTATTGTATTGATTGGATTCTTATTTTTTTCATGTAAAAAATGGCAAAGAAATGAATCTCATAATGATTTTACGGTAGAAAAGTTAATCGTAGATACAAAACAGACTGAATGTTTGGATACGAATCAATATATTATTCCTAAAATTCTTTCTTTAAAAGGCTATGAGGGCATGATACTTCCTCAATATGATAAAATTGTGTTCCAAAATGGTAAAATTTATGTTATGGACAAGGAAATTACAAAGAATGTTGTAGTGTTCGACTCATTAGGGAACTATTTGTATAAAGTGGGAGAAGTGGGACGTGCCTTGAATGAACTGTATCGTCAACCAACAAATTTTGAAGTTAATTCACAAAGCGGTAACATTTATCTGTTTGATAGCGAGGGACGAAAAATCATAAAGTATGATGTATTTGGAAAATACTATTCTACAGATATTTTAGAAGACTTTTGGCCATATGCTTTTGGCTTGACCGAGAATGGGAATTATGCTTTTGCGTTCCGTATGTTGGATGATAATATGGAACCTACCTATGAATTGGCTGTATATGATTCGTTAGGGCATAATAAGAGCAATTATCGGCCATTGGAGGAACATCAAATGTTTACTACGGATATGCCGTTTTGGCATTCGGATGTTGGTTTATGTTATATTCCAAATCTGAGTGATACTGTGTTCATTTTTAATGGCGATACTCTTAGTCGTGCTATTCATGTGGACTTTAAAGGTAAGTTTTTATCTCAAAATGTGGTGGCTGAGTTGAAGCATAAAGGGGAGGCTGCTATACGAAAGAATTACGAAGGTTATGTGTATAACTTGACAAAGTATGAAGAGAACGATGAATGGGTGAATGTGGATTATTCTGTTGGTGTCAGGGTACATTATTTAAAGAACAAGCGAACTGGAAAAGAGTTCCTATTTACGTCGTTGTTTAAAGGTTTTTTCCCAGCCAACTTATTTTTCATTCAAGGCAAATATTTGGTTTATTTGGTAACGGAAGACAGTGTGGCTGATGTAATGGTCAGGAAAGGTGAAGATTGGTGGGAAGATACATTTGTCGAAACCCATGATGCCGTAAAAAAAATGTTAGACGGTAGAATCCCCCTGCCGGCTTTGGTTTATGTGGAAATAAAGTCAGGAAGCCATGAATAAGTTTATGCTAATGATATTCTTTTTATTTTTATTGGTACTTGGTTATGCTTATGTCTGTAATGATGATACAAGGGTTATGAAAGAAAAAATAGGTATATTAAAACAAAATAAGATTTCATTGCCATTGGAACGAATGAAATATATCTGTCATCGAAGCATGGGGGAGAATACACAGATAAATAAATCGCTGAAATTTGTGTCATATTCGGATTCTATGGCGTGTTCTTCTTGTGCGGTAGATAAGTTATATACATGGATTGATTTGATAAGGAAAACAGAATCTTATGAAAATAAACTTGGTTATTATTTTATCTTTTTTCCTAAAATGAAAGAGTGGGCGAATGTTGAGTTTGCAATATCGACTTTATCACATTTTAATTACCCTGTTTACATGGATACACTTGGTATATTTGAACGCTCAAATCCCCATTTGCCGCATAATCAAATGTTTCATACTTTCCTTCTGGATGAAAACAACAACGTGTTGTTGGTCGGCAATCCTTTGGATAACGAGAAGATAGAGGAGATGTTCTGGCAAATCGTGGAAAAAAAGTTAGGCAAACGAGAATAATATGAAACGCATAGTCCGTCATATTCCTTCCCTGCTATTAGGCGCGTGCTTCGTGGCCTCCGGTTGGCTGAAAGGCGTGGCCCTTTACGGAGCATTGCTGAAATTATCGGAGTATTTCCGCTTGTGGGGGTGGAGCGGCTTTGTGACTGATTATCCTTTGGCGTGGCCGGTGTGTCTCTGTGCTAGGGAGTTGTGTGGCTTTTTCTACTTTCGGGCGTGTTCCTCAGGACAATGATTTGCAGCGTGGTGGCGGTAATATTAGGCTTTCTTTTGGGGAATGTTGAGATAAACAAGTCGTTTGACTATGCAAATGCTTGTTTTTGAAAATTTTGTGATTAAATCCCACGCAGGTAGTCGGCAAAAAAGAGAGTGCAGCCGCGAAACCTGCAAAGGGTATAATTTTTAAATTAAAAAACAATGAAAAGAAAATTTTTTGCGCCCTTGATGGGTGCTGTGGTGTTGGGCTTGTCTGCCTACGCTGGGTATCGCACTTATGATGCGTACAATGGAGTGAGTGAAAGTGAACTTTTGTTGGCTAATGCGGAGGCGTTGGCTATACAAGAGTTTATGGGGTGTGATTGTTATACTAGTATCCGTACATGTCGTATATATGTTGGTTCAACAGGGGGTGTGAAATTGCGTAATGGTAAGATCCTTGAACCGGGAGCTGATGGCTATGTGGAATTTGTCGGAGAGATCGTTTGTTCAAAAGGAGGGAATACCTGTTGTACCATGGAAGAATGTATTGATTTATATGATAAGATATAAATCTACATCATCGTCCAAATGTTAAATGGATTGGCATTGATACTTTTTTCAATGCCGATCCTTAAAAAAAAGATATATTATGAGATTTTTTAGTTTTGTAAAAATAGGATTCATTTGCGTTTTATTCTTTTTGTTTGCTTGCAGCAAACATTCAAGTACTGTGCCGACTTTTTCAGTCGATGTACAGCAAAGAGATAGTATAGAGCATTTCTTTTCCGGTTATGATTATGTCATGTTGGAGACAAACGAAAATACTTTATTAGGAAATGTTGAAAGAATGAAAGTTGATTCCTCCGTGATAGCCGTGCAAGATAAAGGAAGAATTCTTTTGTTTCAGCATGATGGCAAGTTCATTACAAAGATAGATAAGTTGGGACGCGGTGCCGGAGAATATTTGTCTGTGGAGGATTTTTGTGTTAAAGATTCATTGGTGTATATATTGTCACGTGCCCAAAGGCGTATTTTGGTCTATGATTGGAAAGCTACTTTTGTAGATAAGATAGATTTAGATGACTGGTATCAACATTTTGAGATAGTGGATGACAAGTTGATGTTTCTTTCTTCGGAAAATTCCAATGAGAAACAGTATGATTTTGTGGTGTTCAATTATGCCAAGTCGGAAGATATGAATATGTTTTCCCCATTCGAGAATAATGAGGGGATAACCTTCAAAAACTTTACCCCATTTAGTGGTACTTTTAATGGTGGGTATTATGTACTTCGTCCTTTTGACTATACCGTATATAGGTTAAGCAGAACCGAATTTGAACCTTATTGTCTGTTTGAGTTCAATACCAAGGAACAAATCGAGCAAGGAGCGGCTTTGGTAGATTTGTATGATAAGACATCCAATAAAAATGTAGTACAGTATTTAGGAAGTTATGAAGAATATAATGGTTCTATATATCTGACTTTTACACTGTTCGAGGAAAAACATGGTATCGGTACTTATGTGTATAAGGTCGAATCAGATGGAAAGAATCTATTAATGAAGATTTATGAGAACTTTTCTGATAAATATCCTTATATATCTGCCCCTTATGGTGTTTATGATGGAGCTTTTTATTCGATTCGTCCGGCATTGGACATATTGAATATCGAAGAAATGTACGGTCTTTCTTTGTTTCATGATAAAGGGTTGACGGAAGAAAGTAATCATGTGGTATTTTTCCATAAATTGAAATGATATATGAGGTATACAGGTGTTTTATTGTTGCTGACCGCTCTTTGCTTCGTATCGTGTACGGGGAAGAAAGACTTTAAGGATGGCATCGTGCAGTTGCAGTCCCGTCCGGTTTCGCTATCCTTGGACAAGATGCGTTGCATGTGGAATGGCAAAGACACGGTAGTCAGTGAGGAGAGATATGACACGGACTTTAAGTTGGTGGTCTACTCCGATACGGCAGCATGTTCTTCTTGTGGGTTAAAAACAATGTACTTGTGGGACGATCTGATTCATGATTTGGAATCCTATGGAAAGAGTGTGTCGCTCTGTTTTATCTTCATGCCGTTGCAAAAAGATTTGGAAGAGTTCTATTTCACCATGAGAACGATGGCTCCGTTGCTTCCTGTGCATGTGGATACGGCAGGAATCTTCATCCGAGAGAATCCCCATATTCCGAGAGAAGCCGTATACCATACCTTCCTGTTGGACAAAGACAACCGAGTCGTGTTGGTGGGAAATCCATCAAGAAGTGAGAAGATAAAGGAAATGTTCTGGCAAATAGTGGAAGAAAAGTTAGGCAAACGCGAATAAAATGAAACGCATAATCCGTCATATCCCTTCCTTACTGTTAGGCGCGTGCTTCGTGGCCTCCGGTTGGCTGAAAGGCGTGGACCCTTACGGCACGTCTTTGAAACTGTCGGAGTATTTCCGCGTGTGGGGTTGGAGCGGCTTCGTGGCCGACCATCCTTTGGCATGGTCGGTGTGTCTCTGTGCCGGGGAGTTGTGCTTGGGGCTGCTCCTGCTCTCGGGCGTGTTCCGCAAGGCGGTGGCCTGGGGTGCGGTGGCAGTGATGTCTGCCTTTACCGCGCTGACGGCTTGGCTGGCTTTCTCTCCCATGGGGTTGTCGGTGCAGGATTGCGGCTGCTTCGGCGAGGCTTTCACGTTGGGGCACGGGGCTACGCTGCTGAAAAACGTGGTGCTGTGGGCTTTGGCAGTCTGGCATCTGTGGGTAGTGCGGACGGAGTCTTGGCACGGCCTGAAAGGATGGCGCACGGCTTCCTGCTGTGCGATCTTCTCCTTGGCAGTTCCCCTTTACTCGGCGGTGTGGCTTCCCCCGGTGGATTTCCTGCCTTTCGGCCGTGGGGCGGCTTTGTCCGCCGTGCCGGGCTTCGGAGTGTACGACGGACGTTATGAAGAGGTGACGGATTCGTTGATGGAGGTGTCCGGGTCAAAGCCTTTGGTGGCGGTGGTGTCGCAGCGCGAGCTTACGGCGGACGACCTTCGCAAGCTGTCCGGCCTTCTTGCCGAAGCCGGGGCGGGGCGCATCTCCCTCTGCCTGTGGACGCTTCCCGGCCTGAACGGCGGGGCGGGTATGGATGTTTTCTATACGGACGAGGTGACGCTGAAATCGCTGCTGCGTGCCGAGGTTGGTTTCGTGGTGGTGGACGGGGGTATCGTGCGTGCCAAGCGAAACTTGTCAGTGTTCCGTCCGGCACGGTTCGGTCGGAACGTCACGGTGGGGGAGATGACGGAAGAGGACGCAGGCCTGCCGTGGCGTTACGGCGTTTGCGTGTTGGCGGGCCTGGCGGTGATGGTCTGGGTGCGCCGTAAAGAAACGGAGGGTGGACGATGAAGGCGGTATGGGGCGTGGCGTATAAGGTGGCGTGCGGCGTGTGCCTCGTCTGGTTGGCCGTCGTGTTGGGCGTGGCCGTTCACTACGGTTGGCGCGCTTTGGTGGCCGACACGTTCGTCATCCCGTCGGACTCGATGTCGCCCACGTTGCTTCCGGGCGACAAGGTGCGGGTGGACAAGACGGTTTTCGGTGCACGGCTCTACACGTCGCTGGACTTTACGGACGGGCGGATGGAGAGCATCCGTACACGGGGACGTCGCGGCCTGCGTTACAACGACATCGTGGTGTTCAACTATCCCGTGAATGACAAGGGGTGCATCGGCTTCAAGATGAATTACGTGTACGTGAAGCGCGTGGTGGCCTTGCCGGGCGATACGATATCTTTCGTGCACAGCCGTCCGGTGAACAGCCATTATGAGGGCGTGTTGGGGCTTGCGGAGGCGCAACGGCGATTGGAGGAAACGCCGGACAGCCTGATACCTTGGTACGCGATGCGCAACATCTTGGTGGAGACGGCTGTATTGGGCTATACCATCAAGGACATCCCGCCGGTGTACGTTCCCCGGCAGGGTGACATCCTGCGGATGGACGACTGGCGCAAGGCGGAAATCTACCGCCGGGCGATAGAATGGGAGACAGGGCGTGCGTTGGCATGGGACGGGGCGCGCGGGCAGTGCCTGTCGGACGGTCGTCCTTTGCCTTACTACCGTTTCCGCAAGAATTATTATTTCGTATGCGGCGACATGGCCTACGGTTCGAAGGATTCCCGTTACTGGGGCTTCGTTCCGGAGGAATACATCGTGGGCGTGGTGGATCGTGTGGTGGAGTCGCACCATCCCTTGACGGGGCGCGAACGGAGGGAACGCCGCGGACTAAACCTGACGAACAATGAATAATGAATAAGGAACAATATACATATATAATAAGGTATGGCGTGGCGGCGGCAGCGGTGGCGGCGTTGTGCGCCCCTGTCGTGTGGCGGACGGAGGCGATGCCTTCCGTGTCGGACGTTTGGGGCTATCGGGCGGTGGCGGCTTTGGCCGTCTTGGCCTTGACGGCCGTATGCTTGGGACGGCGGTTGCCGCGCCTGCATTGGGCGGACGGCGTGGTCTTGTTTTGGTGGGTCTGCGTTTCGCTGAATTATGTGTTTGTGTCGCCCTATCCGGCGGCGGAGGTCTATGGCAAGGCCATGGCCTTGGGAGTGGCTTACGTCGCCTTGCGGCTGGTTATTCCTTTTTGCGGCAGGGCTTTTACCCGGCTTTGGTGGGTCGGACTGTGTGCGGCGGGCGGCTATGAGCTTTGGACGGGTTTCATGCAGTTGGCGGGTCTGGAAACATCCCGGCATCATTTGTTCGACGTGACGGGCACGTTTTTCAATCCCGGCCCGTATGCCATATTCGTGGCCGTGGTGCTGGCCGTCTCCGTAGCTTGGTGGTACAGGCATGGAGAGGCCTTTGCCGGGCGGGGCCGGTGGAGCCGGGTGGGGGCTTGGAGCGTGGCGGCTGTGGCGGTTTTTTGCTTTCCCGTACTGGTCGCCACGTGGAGCCGTGCGGCTTGGGTGGCTGTGGCTGTGGCAGCGGCCTGCTTGCTGTGGAAGGCACATCGGCGGATGGTGCTTTGGGGGATGGGCGTGGCGGTGTGTGCCGGCGTGGCGGCTTACTTCCTGAAACAAGGGTCGGCAGACGGGCGTCTGCTGATGACGATGGTGGCCGGACGGGCTTGGGCCGGGGAATGGCTTTGCGGGCACGGGCTTGGCGGCTATGCGCAGGCCTACGGTGCAGCGCAGGAGGCTTTCTTTGCCGCGCGTCCCGGTTCGCCGCTGTCGGTGGTGGCCGGTAGTCCGGAGTATGCCTTCAACGGCGTGTTGGGCGTAGGCGTGGAACAGGGCGTGTTGGGGGCCGTTCCGGCCTTGGTGTTGGGCTTGTGGAGCTTGGCGGTGTTGTGCAGGCGTGGTGAGGTCTCGGCCTACGGTTGGTTGGTCTTGTTGGTCTCTTCCCTGTTTTCCTATCCTTTCGCTTTGTGGCCGTTCCTGTCGTTGGCTGTGGCTTGGGTGGCCTTGGCGGCATCGCTCGAGGCCGGAACGGCGGAAGTGCGGTGGTGGAAAAGGACGGCCGTGTGGCCTGTGGTGGCCGCAGGCGGTTGGTGCGTATGGAACTTGTCGGCCGATACGGCCCGGCGCGTGGAGGCATACGAGGAGTTCCGCCGCGTGCGTGGCGTTCAGGACGTGGCATTTTTGGAGGATTACCGCAAAAAGTATGAGGATTTGAAAGCTTATCCGGATTATTTGTTTACCTTTGGTACTGCGTTGCGGGAGGCCGGGCGTTACAACGAAAGCAATGCGATGCTACGTCAGGGCACAAGGGTAAGTTGTGACCCCGTGTTTTACACACTGATGGGGAACAACTACCGGGATTTGGGTGCTGTGGCGGAGGCTGAATCGGCTTACCAGAAGGCTTTCGGGATGTTGCCGGGGCGCATGTATCCGCTCTATCGGTTGATGAAACTTTATGAAGCGGAAGGACAAATGCGCAAGGCGGAGGAGATGGCCCGGCAAATCATTGCTTTCAGGCCGAAGGTGGATTCTCCGGCGGTGCGGGAGATGAAAAACGAAGCGAAGAAGTTAACAAAAAGATAATAGGTATACCATGAAAAGCGAAATAGGAAAATATTTGCGTGGTGCTTGGTGGTGCTTGTGGGTGGCTGTCGTGCCGGTAGGGGCGCAACAGGTGCGTAAACTGTCGTTGACGGAAGCCATAGAAATAGCCAAACGGGATTCGTATGCGGCGCAAGTGGCCCGCTACAGTTTCTTGGGACAGTACTGGAACTACCGTTCTTACCGGGCGGAACTGCTGCCCTCGTTGAACCTTTCGGGCGGGGTGATGAACTTCGACCGCTCTATCGTGGAGGCTCGCGACCCGGACACGGGGCGTATCTCTTACGTGGACAACAACTCGCTCTCGAACGACCTGACTTTGTCCGTGGACCAGAACATCCCGTTTTTGGGCGGTACGCTGTCGTTGCAGTCGTCACTCTCGCGGCTGGACCAGTTCAACTACGATTTGCAGACGTATAACACGGTGCCTCTCATCCTGAATTATACGCAGCCCATCAGGGCTTACAATGCCCTGAAGTGGCGGAAGAAGACGGCGCCGCTGCAATACGAGAATGCGCAGAGGGCTTATCTGGAAACGATGCAGGACATCACCATCAACGTGACGAACCTGTTCTTTACGGTGCTTTCGGCGCAGGAAAATTACCGCCAAAGCGTGGCGGACTACGAGGACCGGAAGCATCTTTTCGAGATTGCCAAGAAGAGGCTGGACTTGGGGACGACCACAAAAAGCGAGGTGTTGCAGATGGAACTTTCGTTGCTGAACGCCAAGATGAGCGTGAACAGCACGAGCCTCACGCTGAGAACCCAGTTGTTCAGCCTGTTTTCTTATTTGCGCATTGTGGACTACGGGGACATAGAACTGTTGCCGCCTTATTACATGCCGGAAATCGAGATGAACGCCGAACAGGTGCTCGACAAGGCATGGACGGGGTCATCGCATTCGATCGAACAACAGTTGAACCTGTTGGAGTCGCAGCGGGCATTAGCCGAGGCGAAGGCCAACAGGGGCTTGCAGGTGGAGTTTCGCGGAAGGCTCGGACTGAGCCAGTCGGCGAATGAGTTGCCTGCCGCCTACCGCCGCCTGAAAGACTATGAGACGGTGGGACTTACGATGACCATTCCGATTTACGACTGGGGCATGGGCCGGGGGAAGGTGCGCATGGCCAAGACGGACGTGGAAATCACCAAGACCCAGATAGAGCAGGCCAACATCGAATTTGCGCACGACGTGCGGACGAAGGTGTTGCAGTTCAACAACCAGGCCGAACAGTGCAAGACTTCACTCCGGGCGCAGGACATAGCCGCCGAACGTTACGACATCATGAAGAAGCGGTTCGAGAACGGGTCGGTGACGGTGACGGAACTGAACACGGCACAAGAGGAGTTTGAAAGCGCACAGCACCAGTACATCAGCCAACTGCAACAGTTCTGGACGGACTATTACGGCATACAGAAACTGACGCTGTACGACTTTATCCGTAAGGAGAACATCGGGGTGAACTTTAATGATTTGGTAAATTAACGACAGACAGATATGAAACGGATTACGGGAATAAGCCTCGTGGTGTGGGCCGTCTGGGGAGCCGTGTGCGGCTGCAAGGACACGGACGGACAAGACGAAGAAAAGGAACAGGCCATGGAGGGCGCGGTGCAGAAACTGAACGAGAATTATGTGGATACGATGATGTTGCACAAGGTGGTGTTCAACAAGCAAATCAAGTGCAACGGCAAGTTGAGGGCGGCGGCCAAAAGCGAACTGGCCATGCCGGCTACCGGACTGTTGCATGCCATTCATGTGAAGAACGGCTCTTTGGTGAAGAAGGGGGCGTTGCTGGCTTCGGTGGACGACCGTGAAGCCCGACGGGAACTGGCCAAGGCCGAACAGGAGATGGAGAAGGCGGAAGTGGAACTGGTGGACAAACTTATCGGACAGGGATATGACGAGACGATGGCCGATGTGCCGGAAGCGATTCTCAAGAGGGCCAAAGTGACTTCGGGCTATACGTCGGCGGAGTATGCCTTGCAGACGGCCCGGCTCAATCTGGAGCGGTGTAACCTCTATGCTCCTTTCGCAGGGCGTGTGGCCGATATGGACTGTAAACTTTACCAACAGCCGAAGGAAAAGTTCTGCACGTTGATAGACGACACTTGGTTCGACGTGGAGTTCAGTATCTTAGAGGCCGAATTGCAGTCGGTGAGCATCGGGCAGAAGGTCGTCGTGTCTCCTTTCGTGGACGAAAACGAGGAGTTCACGGGGAAGGTGACGGAGGTGAATCCGTCCATCGACGAGAAGGGGCAGGTGAAAATCCGGGCAAGAATCAGGAACCGGGGCAATGTGTTGATGGAGGGGATGAACGTGAAGGTCGTCATCGAGAAGGAGGTGCCGGACATGTTTGTCGTACCCAAGGACGCGGTGGTGATGCGTGACGGTTTCCATGTGCTCTTCCGGTTGGAGGAGGGGCGCGCCGTGTGGACTTACGTGGATGTGGTGTATTCCAATATCAGCCAGTATGCCGTGACAGGCAATGCGCGGAAGGAGACGAAGATAGAGGACGGCGACGTGGTGATCACATCGGGTAACCTGAATCTGGCCGACGGGACGGAGGTCATCCCTCGCGCGAGGAGAGAAAAGAAGATGGACTAAGGAAAGGAGACCGCCATGATTGTACGCAATTTGATTCACCGGCCCATTGCCGTGACGATGTGCCTGATTGCATTGATCGCCATCGGGTGTATCTCTTTCAAGTATATACCGGTGTCGCTGATGCCGGACATCGACATCCCGCAGATTACGGTGCAGGTGTCTTATCCCGGAGCGTCGGTGCACGAGGTGGATGCCGAAGTGGTGGCTCCGTTGCGCAGCCAGTTGATGCAGGTGGCCGGGCTGAAGGACATCCACAGCGAATCGAGGATGGACGCGGGTTCCATCTTCATGGAGTTCGAGCCGGGAAGCAATATCGACCTGATATTCATCGAGGTGAACGAGAAGATAGACCGGGCGATGAACCGTATGCCGAAGGAGTTGGAACGTCCCAAGGTGGTCAAGGCCAGTGCCATGGACATCCCGGCCTTTTATCTGGACTTGTCGTTGAAAAACGAGGGGGTCGGGAAAGACGGCAGCTTGCCGAAGGCCGGTATGAAGTTCACCCAACTGGGCGAATTTGCACGGAACATCGTGAGCAAGCGCATCGAACAGTTGCCGCAGACGGCTATGGTGGATATATCCGGTACGACGGGAGCGGAAATCATTTGCATCCCGGACGAGGCGAAACTTTTGTCTATGGGACTGGATATGGAAACCTTGTCCAAGGCCATCCAGTCGAACAATATCACGCTCGGGGCGCTTTCCGTCGTGGACGGGTTGTACCGTTACAACATCCATTTCGATTCGCAGTTGCTGAATCGGGAGGACATTGAGAATGTGTATATCAACCACGAAGGCCGTCTGGTGCAGTTGAAAGACTTGTGCCGTGTGGAAGAAAAACTGGCATCGCGGGCAGGACTGGTGCGCCACGACGGGAAGAATGCCGTGACGATGGCCGTCATCAAACAGAACGACGCGCAGATGGAAGATTTGCAGGAGAGCATCGAGGGGCTGGTGGAAGACCTGAGGAAGGAATATCCGGATATCAGTTTCGACCTGACGCGCGACCAGACCCGACTGCTGACGTACTCCATAGACAATCTGGAACAGAACCTGTACGTGGGGGCGGTGTTGGCCTGTTTGGTGCTTTTCCTTTTCATGAAAGACTGGCGGTTGCCGCTGTTGATTATCATCACTATCCCCTTGACGCTGATTGTGACGCTGCTCAGCTTTCATTTGTTAGACATCTCTCTGAACATCATCTCCCTGTCGGGACTGATTCTCGGTGTGGGAATGATTGTGGACAACTCCATCATCGTCATCGACAACGTGATGCAGCGGTGGCGGCAGGGGATGCCGCTTGCGGATGCCCTCGTGAAAGGAACGAACGAGGTGTTCACCCCGATGTTGAGTTCGGTGCTGACCACCTGTTCGGTGTTTGTCCCGTTGATTTTCCTGAGCGGCATCGCCGGTGCCTTGTTTTACGACCAGGCGATGGGCGTCACGATAGCTTTGTTCGCCTCGCTTTTCGTGGCGGTGCTGGTCATTCCGGTGTATTTCATGGTGTTGTACCGGAAAAGAAAAACATGTCCGGAAGGAGAGGTGCTCGACCGTAAGTTCCATTTTAATTTTTATGCTCCCTACGAATGCGGTATCAAATGGGTTTTACGGAATCCGGTGAAGAGCGTGACGGCTTTTTGTCTGGCTATCCCGGCCATCTTCCTTATCTATAAAGGGCTGGAGAAAGAACGTCTTCCTTATATGGAGCATAACGATGCGCTGATGAAAATAGACTGGAACGCGGGTATCTCGGTGGAGGAGAACGATGTCCGTGTGGGGGATGTGTTGAAGCAGGTGGACGGACTGGTACGGACTTCTACGGCGATGGTCGGCGTGCAGGATTTCGTGCTGTCCCATACCGAAGACCTTACCACGTCCGAAGCTGTGGTCTACTTTCAGGCGGAGGACGGGGAAACCTTGCGGCTGGCGCAGGAGAAGATAAGAAACTACATGGCGGAACACTATCCGCACGGCACGGTGGAGTTCGGCGTGTCCGGCAACATTTTCGATTTGATATTCTCCAATGACGATGCGGACTTGGAGATACGTTTGCAGCGTCAGGGCGGAGGGCGTCCCGATGTGCAGGAAGCCCGGGCTTTTCTGGACACTTTGTCGCGCCGCTTCCCCGAGGTGGCGGTGCAGCCGGTCGTTTCCGAATGCAACATACAATACGTGGCCGACACGGAGCAGATGGCGGTGTACCATGTGTCGTATGCCGCTTTACAGGCTCGGTTGAGGATGTTGGTGAGCCAGAATGAGGTGTATGCCATCAATGAGGGTGCCCGTTCGCTGCCGGTCATTATCGGTGAACGCAGTATGGATAGCCGTAGATTGTTGCAGTACACCGTGCGCAACGACGACGGGGTGGACATACCTTTGAGCTACCTGATACGCGAAACGCAGGGCGAGGACTTCAAACGGCTGTATTCCGGAAACGGCGGGGATTATTATCCCGTGAAGATTACGGCGGACGACCGTACGGTGGAGAGCATCGTGGATTTCACGGAACGGTTCGTGAAGGCCGACCCGCGCTATTCGGCATCGTTTACGGGCAATTATTATTCCAGCCGGGAGATGATAGGCGAACTGGTGCTGGTGTTGAGCGTGGCTGTGGCATTGCTGTATTTCATCTTGGCCGCGCAGTTCGAAAGCATCGTGCAGCCGTTGGTCATCCTGTCGGAAATCGTAATCGATGTGTTCTGGGTGTTCCTTGTCCTGTGGCTGTTGGGCGAGTCGCTGAATATCATGTCTATGATAGGTATCGTGGTGATGAGCGGTATCATTATCAACGACTCTATCCTGAAAGTGGATACGATGAACCGGTTGAGGCGGGAGGGGATGCCCCTCGTTACGGCTATTTGGCGCGGCGGGCACAGTCGTTTGCGCCCCATTGTCATGACTTCGCTTACGACTATTCTGGCCATTCTTCCTTTCCTGAGCCGGGGCGATATGGGATCAGCCTTGCAATACCCGTTGTCGTTGACCCTGATTGTCGGCATGGTGGCCGGCACGTTGGTCAGCCTGTTCTTCATACCGTTGGTGTATTACCTTATATATAGGAGAAGGGGATAAGGCTTATGCAAGAGAAAACTCACATACTGGATCGCGTATCGTCGTTCAGCCTGTTGCTCACGATGATTATCCTGATGATTATCGGAGCAGCCCTGATTCCGTTGGTAGACGTGGGTTCGTCACCCAAGCCGCGCCAGGGCAAGACGCTGACGATAAGCTATGGATGGAGGAACGCCTCGCCCAAGGTGGTGGAGCAGGAGGTGACGTCGAAGATAGAAGGGTTGGTCTCGGCGGTGAAAGGCGTGGCCGAAGTTTCGTCGGAGTCTTATTTCGGTTCGGGACGGGTTACGGTCGTGCTGAAGAAAGAAGCCGATGTGTCCGCCGTGAAGTTCGAGATTTCGTCGCTCTTGAAGCAGGTGCGGAAGAAATTGCCCGAAGAGGTTTCTTATCCAGAACTGACGGGTGGGGAAGTGGTAAATGACGGTGCCCCGCAGAAAGAAAGTCCTGTGAGGCATCTGTTGACCTATCAGGTGAATTCCAACCTGAAAGGCGAACAGATAAAAGAGTATGTGGAGAAAAACGTCGAACCGGTGGTACGGGCATGGGAAGAGGTGAAGAGCGTGGACGTGACCGGCGGGACTTCCAAATATATGGAGATTACGTACGACCCCCTCATCGTGGCGAACTACGGCCTGACGGTGGCTGATGTGGAGGACGGCATCAAAAGTTTTATCGGAAAGTCGGATATCGTGGGCGATGTGATGTACAGGGATGAAGACGGGGAGCAAAGCCGTGTCACCCTTTACCTGAAGACCTCGAGGTTTGCCCGCCAGATAGGTGAGATGCCCCTGAAGACCGTGGACGGGAAGATTATCTATCTGAACGACTTGGCCACCTTCGAATACCGGGACCGGCTGCCGGGCAGTTACTACCGCGTAAACGGGTTGAACACCATCTACATGAACATCGTCGTGGATGCGGATGCCAACGAGATAGAGTTGTCGCGCCAGTTGCGTGCGAAAATAGAGGAATTGAAACCCCGGTTGCGCGACGGCATGTATCTGACTTTGACGTATGACGCAGCCAAGGAGAAACAGTCGGAACTGGAAAAGCTGATTACGCGCACGTTGATGTCGTTGGCCATCCTGTTGGTGTTCGTCTGGTTGGTCCGCCGCAACTGGAAGTATCTGTCGATTATCGCCATCACGTTGGCCGCCAACGTCCTGATAGCCGTCATGGCTTACTATGTGTTCGACATGCGCCTGCATACCTTTTCGTTGGCCGGCATCACGGTGTCGTTGGGACTGATTATCGACGCGGCCATCGTGATGGTGGACCATTACAGTTACTACCACAACCGGAAAGCGTTCTTGGCCATACTGGCCGCCTTGCTCACCACAATAGGGTCGTTGGTGGTGGTGTTCTTCATGCCGGAGTATATCCAGCGTGACCTGTACGACTTCTCTTGGATTATCATCATTAACCTGACGGTGGCGCTTGTCGTGGCTCTGTTCTTCGTGCCTGCTTTGGTCAAACAGTTCCATTACAGCAGCCGCATGCCGATAAAACGTTTGGGGCGTTCCAAGCGGGTGATGGCCTGGACGCGCTTTTACCGCAAATACATCGCTTTCACGCAGAAACGCAAGTGGATATACTACGTCCTGTTGGTGTTGGCTTTCGGTGTACCGTTCCATGCCCTTCCGGACCGGTGGGACAAGGAGAAAGTGTATTACCAGAGCGAGGAGGAAGAAGAGGCTCCGTGGTATGAAAGGGCGTACAATGCCACATTTGGCACCCGTTTTTTCCAGACCGAGCTGAAAGAACCGTTGAGCAAAGTGTTCGGAGGAACCATGCGCCTCTTTGCGCAGTCGTTGGACGAGAATACGTATGCCAAAGAGGAAGAGGAGATGAAACTCCACATCCGTGCCCAAATGCCTTTGGGCGGAAGCGTGCACGAATTGAACGAGAAGGTGCAGATTCTGGAGAACTTCTTGGTCGGGTTCAAGGAAATCAAACGGTTTGAGAGCCGCGTGGAATGGTGGGGAGCCAACCTGACTGTGGAATTCAAGGATGAATACCGCGACACGTCTTTTCCTTATGTCTTGGAGAGCAAGGTCATCGGCAAGGTCATTTCCATCGGAGGGGCGGACTGGAGTACTTACGGCGTGAGCGAGCGGGGTTTCAGCAATTCGCTGAACCTGCAATACCGGTCGAACCGGATCGAGATTGCCGGGTACAATTATAATGCTTTGTACCGGTACGCGGAGGACATTTGCGCCCGTTTGAAGCAGAACCACCGCGTGATGGACATCATCATCGAAACGCCGGGGCATGAGCGGCAGGAAGATGAGCTGTACATGGTCTATACGCCGCAGAACTTTGCTTTGTACGGACAGTCGGCGGCAGCCATGCACGGCACGTTGCGCGAGTTGCTTTCGGGAGTGGACGTGGGGCGTTACGAGGACGAGTTTATCCGGACCGACATCTACCTGCGTTCGTTGCAATCCGACCGTTTCAATGTGTGGGATTTGGAGCATACCCATGTCAAGACCTCCGAAGGGGACGTGTGGCTTCCGCCTTTCATGGACATGAACCTGCGGGAGGCCAAGAACTGCATTCCCAAAAAGAATCAGGAATATGTGTTGCGTGTGGCTTTCAACGTGTTGGGTTCGTACAACTACACGGCCAAATACATAGAGGAAGTGACGGATGAGTTCAACGACCGCTTCCCGGTGGGGTACCGCTGCCTGAACAACACGCCGAACTGGTATCAGGACGAAGGCACGCAGTATTGGCTGATATTGGTCATTGTGCTGATTATCTACTTCATGTGTTCCATACTTTTCGAGTCGTTCCGGTTGCCTTTCGTCATCATCACTTTGATTCCGGTGTCCTTCATCGGCACGTTCCTGACGTTCTACTTTTCCGGAGTGAAGTTCGGGACGGGCGGTTTCGCCTCGTTGGTCCTGCTGAGCGGACTGGTGGTGAATGCCGGTATTTACATCATCAACGAGTATAACAACCAAACGGCGGCCTGCAAGGCGCAGGCGTTGCCTCGTGTGAATTTGTACGTCAAGGCTTACAACCACAAGATTATTCCGGTGTTCCTGACCACGCTTTCCACCGTTCTGGGCTTGGTGCCGTTCCTCATAGACGGGCAGGAGGAAGCTTTCTGGTTCTCTTTCGCCATCGGCACGTCGGGCGGCCTGCTGTTTTCCATCCTGGCCCTGATATTCGTCATGCCCATCTTCATGCCTTTGAAGAAGGCTGCTTCCGGTTTTGCGCGGCATACGCGGACGGCGTCATGCCGCACATCTCTTTGAAGTAGGAAGAGAAGTAGCGCGGGGTGTTGAAACCTACCATCCATGAAATTTCCTGTACGGAATATTGGCCGCTTTCCAACAATCGGGCGGCGCGTTTCAACCGGATGGAACGCATGAACTCCGTGGGTGTCTGCCCCGCTATGGCTTGCATCTTCCTGTAGAGTGAGGAGCGTTCTAATCCCATGTCGGCACTGAGGGCCTCCACGTTGTATTCGGTGTTGTCCATGTTCTTTTCGATGCATTCCAATGCCTTTTGTATCAGTTTCTCGTCCAGACTGGTAATCGTGATTTCCTTGGGGTTGATGTGCGTGCCTTTCCGGAACGAAGCCAACCGTCGCTCGCGTTGTTCCAGAAGCTGACGGATGCGGCTGTGCAACACGTCGATGTCGAACGGTTTGGCGATAAACGAGTCGGCGCCGGCTTCGTATGCCCCGCTCCGGCTTTCGGAAGAGTTTTTGACCGTGAGCAGGATGAACGGGATGTGGCAGCACTGCACGTCGTCCTTGACTGCGCGGCAGAAGGCGTAGCCATCCATGTGCGGCATCATCACGTCGCTGATAATGAGGTCGGGGCCGTATTCCCGTGCCATGGCCAGTCCCTCCTGCCCGTCGGCGGCGGTGAGCACGGTGAAGTCCTGTCCGAGAAGATCTTTCATGAACGTGCGGAATTGCTCGTTGTCTTCGGCCACTAAGACGGTGACTTTGTTTCCTTCGGACACGGGGGATTCGGGTGCTTTCTCCGTGTCGGGAAGCGTGCTTCCGATGGCGGCTTGGGAATCGGCGGCGGTTTGCGGCGGTTGGGCCGGCAGTAGCAGCGTGAAGCGCGTGCCTTTTCCCGGTGTGCTTTCCACCGTGATTTCTCCTTTGTGCAAGTCCATATAACCTTTGACCAGGTGCAGTCCGATACCGCTGCCGGTATTCACGGGATGGCTTTGTGTGCCTTCGCTTTGGTAGAAACGCACGAAAATGTTTTTCAGGTCTTCCGCCGGAATGCCTATACCAGTGTCGCTGACGGTGATGCGGATGCCGTTAGGACCTTCGCCTGCCGGGGAGCTTTCCTGCCATCCCGCCTGTACGGTGATGAAACCGCCTTCGGGGGTGAACTTCATGGCGTTGGAAAGCAGGTTGTTCAGCACGCGTGTCATCTTTTCTGCATCCAGACGGAACAGGTCTTCCTGCCCGAACGCGCACTCGCAGGACAATCCGATGTGCCGTTCGTGGGCGAGTGAGCCGAAATGGTTCACGTTGTCTTCGATGAACGGTTTGATTTGCACGGTCGACAGTTTCAGTTGTTCGCCTTTCTGTTCCAGACGGCGGAAGTCGAGCAACTGGTTGACGAGCCGGAGCAAGTCGCGGGCGTTACCGAGTATCTTTTCCAGTTCGCTTTTGAGGGCGGAGTCGCCGGCTTTGCGGATGAGCAGTTCGAGCGGGGTGATGATGAGTGCGAGCGGCGTGCGCAACTCGTGGCTGATGTTGGTGAAGAAGCGGAATTTGAGTTCGTCGAGATGCTGCTCCTTCTGCCGTTTCAGGTTTTCCTGTTCAGCCATCATGCGCGAACGCTTGTCGGCGATGTATAGTTCGATGATGTAGTAGAGGAGTGCCAGCGCGGCGATGAGGTAAATGGCGTAAGCCCACCAAGTCTTCCACAAAGGTGGCTCTACCGTGATTTGCCATTCGGCGGCGGATCCCCACGGTGTGCTTCCCATGGCGGCTTGTACCTGAAGCGTGTACGTTCCGGGCGTGAGGGAGGTGTAGCTGGCCGTGCAGATACCTGTCGGTTCCGAAGTGAGATTCCATGTTTTGTCCACCCCTTCCAGCCGGTAACGGTAGTGCGTGTGTTGGGGCGTGTCGTAATCCAAGGCGGAAAATTTCATTTCGATGAAATTCTCGTTGTGTTTCAGGTACAGGTGGCGGGTGTAGGACAGCCCTTCCGGAAGTAGTTGGCGGTCGCGGAACGTGCCTTCGTTGTTGATGGGATGGTTCATGACGCGCAGGCCGACGAGTGTCGGCCTCAGGTTCTCGTGCCCGTAGTCCGTGGCTTGGGGGGCAATGTCGGTGATGCCGTTCAGTCCGCCCACATATACATGCTCGTCCGGCATGGCGGTGATGGACTGTTCCATCATTTCCCCGTATTGCACGCCGTCTTTTCCGTCTAACCGTGCGATGGAAAAGGTGCCGTCTGCGTTCCGGTTTATTCTCCCGATGCCGTTTGAAGTCGATACCCACAGCTTCCCCTCGGCATCGGCGGTAATGCCTTGTATGCAGTTGTTCGGCAAGCCGTTTTCCGTGCTGAGCCGCAGGGTTTCCTTCGTGCGGAAGTCATGGCATATCAATCCGTTCTGCGTACCTATCCAGACGGATGTTCCTTCGGCGTATGCACAGTTGTATTTCGTGCTGTATCTTTCCCAAGGGACTATCCAAGCCAGACGTTGCAGTTTCCTCCGGGCAATCTCATATCCGAAGAGTCCGTTTTGTCCGCCGATGATGAGTTGGCCGGGTTTTATTTCTATGGCAAAGCTCATGGCACGGCTGCGGTTCAGTTCCGGAAAATCTTCATTGAGGCGCAAGGCTTGTCCTTTTTCCGGCCGACAAAGATACAGGTCTTTCAAATCCATACAAACCAAGATGCTACCATCGGAAAGGGGAAGGCTGAAACGGACCGTTTCGGACGGGAGACCCGGCAGCAGCGTCGGGTCTGCCCGCTCGACCCTATTGCCCTGTATTTTGTATAGTCCTTGCCGGGTGCTGCACCAGAATGCACCGTGCGGGTCTCTTTTGATGTCTGTACAATAGAGGTGACTGAATCCGGAGTGGAATGCTCGGTAGTTTTTGCGGGCCGTGTCGAACAGGTAGATGCCTTCCATCGTGCCGACCAGCAAGTGTCGGCCGTCGTACGGACAGAGGCTGCGAATCATCCGTCCTTCCTCGTGCGCCACCTCCTCGTTGATATAGTATTCCATGTATTTTCCGGGAGGGACGGCCCGCAAGATTCCGGAACTGCTCAACCCTAACCATAGCCCTTGCCGGTCGTCGACGAGGACTGACATGATGAAGTCCGTTACGGATTCGTTTCCGGTCAGTTCCAGACGGTGGGTTTCTTGTAGCAGTTTAAAACGCGGGGAAAGTTTGATGAGCGTTTGGTTGCCACCTAACCAAAAACAGCCGTCTTTGCATTTTTTAATATCATTAATGGCTTTTCCCTTAAGTATTTCTTTCCACTCGCGCGTATATATATTATAGAGGTACAAGTATCCTTCCGTATGGCTGACGGAGATAAGCAGGTGCTCCTTGTCGGCTTGCAGCCAGGCCGTACGGAAATATTCGGAGGGGGCGGGAGTGGCCACGGTGGAATCTTCGCCCACGATGCGTCCGCTTTTCTCTTCCCAAACCAGCATCCTGCCGGTGTTCAGGAATATCAGATGAAAGGGACCGGCCTGCATGACTTCTTTGACACGGATACCCCGAGATTTTTCTTCGGGTCGTGGCTCGTAGACCTGTTTGGCCGGTTTTTTCCAGTCATACCGGTAAAGTTTTCCGCTTTCGGTAATAATCCAGGCGTTTCGGTCGTGGTCGAGGATAAAGTCATTGAAAGCTTCGGTCAGACGGGCAGCCTCAAAGCGTTCTTTGATATCGTGACAGAAACGTCCGGTACGGGTATTGATGAGATAGAGACGGTAAAAGTCCTTGGCCCACAGCAGCCCGTTGCCGCCGTCATAGCTTGTGCATATATTGTGCATACCCAAGGGGACGGTGTAGGTCAAGTCGCAGATGAGCGGCTCGAAGTTGTTGCCGTTGTACACATTGAACATACCCTCGGTGCAGACCAGTATCTTGCCGTCTTCCATTTGTGTGAGGAAGCGTACTTGATTATTGAAAAGTCCGTTTCCGGTATCCAGCAGCCGGAATCTTTCCGTCGAGGAGGATGACCGGTAAGGCAAGGACAACAGCGTAGCGGTTATGATAAGAATCCAGAAGTTTTTCATCTCTTGACATTAGGTTGGTATTGCAAAGATAGCGAAAGGCGAGCGTAGAGACAAACGAAAAACAAAGTTTTTCAAGTTTGGCTGTGCCGAGCCGCCTCCTGTCTTCGTGAAACAAAGATAGCGAAAGGTGGGCGTGGGGACAAATGAAAACGCAGGTTTATGTATAAAATGTTGTTTTTATATGTATGGTATGTTGCAACCGGTGTTTTGCAACGCTTTGTACAGCGTTTTGCGACGCTTCGTGCAGTGGCGTTTTGCACGTCCCCGTTACTTTTGCAAAGTCTTAATGAAAAACCGTGAGAACATGGAAGAAAGATTCGACTTTGCAGATTTTTATGAGAGCCACTACCGGTCGGCCCTGCGATATGCTTCGATGTATGTCTTTAATGACGAAGACGCACATGACATCGTGAGCGACGTTTTACTGCGTTTCTTGGAACAGGGGGAAAAGTTGAACCGCGAGAGAAATGTAGTCGGGCTGTTTTTCTCTATGATTTATAATAAGTGTATGGATTATCTTCGCCGCAGGTCGCGCTTCAAGCAGATAAAATACAAATTGAAGCAGACGGCAGACCGTTTTTCGGATGATGAGTTCGAGGCTCTGTGCCATAAGGAACTGTTTCGTATCATCGGTGAGACATTGTCCGGGATGCCGGAATTGCAGCAGGAGGTACTCTGGGATATCCGTATGGAAGGACGTACATATCTCGAAGTGGCAAAAGCCAGGAATATCACTAAACGCGTGGTGGAATATCAGTTGCATAAGGCCGAAAGGACTATCGGTTGCAGTTTACAGCGGATGTACGGTTAGAATGGATTTTGTAATAGGTTTTTTCATATATTAGTTAAGTTAGAAACTGGAGAAGGCTGGGCAGCGATGCCCGGCCTTCACTGTTTTTATATCGGTCTTTTTTCTTTTATTTGATGCCCCTTCGGTTGAGGGCTTTCGAGTATTTGGCGGCGTTGGCCAGATGTTCGCGGTAGGTGCGTGCAAAGTTGTGCGTACCGGAAAAGTCTTCTTTGGCGCACATATACAGGTAGTCGTGCTTGACATGGTTCAACACGGCGTCGATACCGGCGATGGAAGGAATACGAATGGGGCCGGGAGGCAGGCCGGTGTTCCGGTAAGTATTGTAGGGGTTTTCCACGTTCAGATGATTGTGGTAAATTCTCCGGAGGGAGAAATCGTGCAGGGCGAACTTCACCGTCGGGTCGGCTTGCAGAGGCATGCCGGTACGCAGACGGTTGATGTACATGCCGGCCACCATAGGCTTTTCGGCGTTGTTGGCTGTTTCTTCGTCTACGATGGAGGCCAGGGTGACGACCTCGTTCGGTGTCAATCCGGCAGCTTCCGCCCGGCGGAGCCTTTCTTTGTTCCAGAATGTGGCGTTTTCTTTCTGCATGCGTTTCATGAAATCCTCCAGACTTGTATTCCAATATACTTCATACGTGTTGGGGATGAACAGACAAGCCATCGTCGCGGTGTCATAGCCGTACTGACGGCAGAAGGCGGAGTCTGCAAAGTGTTGCGCTACGACGGCAGAGTCCATCATGAGTTTTTTTCCTAATGTGCCGGCCAGACGGTCCATCGTTCGTACGTTGGGAATAGTCAACCGGACGGGTGTCTGGCGTCCCTGTTTCAGTCGGCGGAATACGCTGAACATGTTATCTTCCGGTTCCACGGCGTAGCATCCGCTTTTCACGGTGTAGCCGCTGAGCGCGGATAGCAAGGGGAAACCGGAAGAGATGCCCGGACGGGCTGTATTTTTGATTTTGACCTGTACGGAATCCGGTGTATCGTCTGCATCTATATAAAGGTATACAGTGTTTCCGATGCCGAATGTGGCATGGAAGAACGCCAGGTAAGTCCATAGTCCCAGCAAGACCACGATGACGCCGGCAGCCGGAAGTCCCCATTTAGATAAACCGCTCGCGTCCGGCAGTCCCCGGGCAAGCTCGGACTGCTCTCGCTCATTCGCGATTTTCTTGAATGCTTCTTTCTTTTCCATGATGATGAAATTCTGTTTCTTAATCGTGCAAAGTTAACCAAAAAAGGAAGGATTTTCAAAAAAGATATGTATATTTGCAACGATTTAATCTCATTTTAATATCATGAAAGTAAGAAAGCTAATGATGAGTGCGGCCCTGATGGCCGTTTTGCCGCTTGCGGCGCAGAAAGAGTCACAAGTCCGATTGTTTCCCGACCAGGCCAAACAATCCATTCCCAAAGAAATCTACGGCCAGTTTGCCGAACACCTCGGAACGTGTATTTACGGCGGGCTGTGGGTGGGCGAGAATTCTGCCATTCCCAATACGGACGGTTACCGGAACGATGTGCTTCAGGCTTTGAAGGACCTGAAGATACCTGTGTTGCGTTGGCCGGGAGGTTGTTTTGCCGATGAATATCATTGGATGGACGGTATCGGTCCCAAAGAGAACCGTCCGCGCATGGTGAACAACAACTGGGGCGGAACCGTGGAGGACAACAGTTTCGGTACACACGAGTTTCTGAACCTGTGCGAGTTGTTGGAGTGCGAGCCGTATGTGTCCATGAATGTGGGGAGCGGCACGGTGCAGGAGACGGCGCAGTGGGTGGAATACATGACGGCCGAGGACGGCCCGATGGCCAAGTTACGTAAGCAGAACGGTCGCGAGAAGCCGTGGCGTGTGAAATACATCGGTGTGGGCAATGAAAGTTGGGGATGCGGCGGTAACATGCGTCCGGAATATTATGCCGACCTGTATCGCCGCTATCAGACTTACTGCCGCAATTACGACGGTAACCGTTTGTTCAAGATAGCCAGCGGGTCGGGGGAATACGATTTGCATTGGACGGAAACGATGATGAAGCAGGCGCGTAACCAGATGGACGGCCTTTCGCTCCATTATTATACCGTGGCCGGATGGTCGGGTAGTAAAGGTTCGGCTACGGACTTCACTCCGGAAGATTATTATTGGACGATGGGCAAGTGCCTTGATATCGAGAACTGCATCAAGGAACATTCGGCCGTCATGGACAAGTATGACCCTAAAAAGCGCGTGGCTCTGATGGTGGACGAGTGGGGGACATGGTGGGATGAAGAACCCGGTACCATCCGTGGGCACTTGTATCAGCAGAACACCATGCGCGATGCTTTCGTGGCAGCCCTTTCGCTGAACGTGTTCCACAAGTACACCGACCGTATCAAGATGGCCAATATCGCGCAGATAGCCAATGTGTTGCAAAGCATGATTCTGACAAAGGACGATAAGATGGTGCTGACGCCTTCCTATTATGTATTCCAGATGTACAACGTGCATCAGGACGCTACTTACTTGCCGATAGAGGTGCAGTGCGAGAACAAGCAAGTGCGTGCACGCATGGGACAGGACGGCGAGCAGCGCACGCTGCCTATGCTCGGTGCCACGGCTTCCAAGGCGCAGGACGGTGCGGTGCATATTTCGCTGTCCAACGTGGATTTGGAGAACTCCAACGAAGTCACTGTCGATTTGTCCGGCTTGGGCATGAAATCCGTTGCGGGACGCATATTGACCTGTAAGGCCATCACGGACAAGAATACCTTTGAGCAGCCCGACGCGGTGAAGCCTGCGGACTTCAAGGGGGCAAAACTGAAAAACGGCAAGTTGACCGTGAAGATGCCGCCGATGAGTATTGTGGCGTTGGAGTTGCGGTAATTTTTTTATGAAGGTCTCCCCGTACGGATGTGTAATGGCGTCCGTACGGGGAGATTCGTTTTTCTTAAATGAAACGAGTTTACCTTAGAAAAACAGGATCAAGTGGTTTTTGGATAACAAAACGTCAAAAAACGAAGCGGATGGCGGTTGTGAAAAGAAGGAGTTTAGACGTGCGGATATACAAAACGGTGTATATTTATACGGCTTTCGGTATTCCTAATGCATAAAAACCGCATAAACCGGAATCGCTTTCAGCCAAGCAATTTTTCGTTTGGAGCAGTATGCAAAATTTTCTTCCGCATGAAAATCCTGGGTTCTCCTCATGTGGCCGGATTTTACGGAGTTGGGCGAAGACGGAACGTGCTTTAAGTATCCCTTTTTCATCTGTTTGGTGGTTTTTTGCCTGAGAAATTTTTGTGCAGAAAGAAACCTGATGCTTGTTTTTGTTGACAGGAAGGAAAGAAATAACCTTGTATTGTGGTCTTCCGTGTGACGTGGTGGAATAGAAAAAGCCTGCCGGACTTTCATTATGCTAAAACACCGGCAGGCGAGAATCGTTTTTTTTCGTCGAAGTCCCGTTCCGTGTCCGAATAAGGCATTCTCGGAAGGGTGGGGCTGTCGATTTGACACTTATCCTATTTCAGTTTCTTACCGTCGGAGAAGGCCTTTCCTACGGTTTGGCCGAGACCGGCGTAGTTGTGGTGGACGGGGTCGAAGACAATCAGCCCCATCTTCTCCATGTCCGGTTTGCCGTCGTCTGCGAGGTATCTTTCATCGGCGAGGATGTTCACGACCTCCGCGACGATGTAATATCCGGTGTCCGATTCATGTATTTTTTCTTTAATCCGGCATTCAAACGTCATCGGGAAGTCGGTGAAGACCGGAGCGTCGACGTTTTCCGACCGTACGGCCGTCCATCCCGTCTTTTCCATCTTTTGCGGGTTGTTCTTTGCGCTGACGATGCCCACGTAGTCGGCCGCCGTCATGGTGGCTTGGGTGGCAAAGGCCACTGTGAAGTCCCCTTGGCGGTTCAGGTTTTCGGTGGTGGCATGCTTACCCATTGAAATCATGATTTCTTTCATGTCCCATTGTCCGCCCCAGGCCGCGTTCATGGCGTTGGGTCGTCCTTGTTCGTCGTAAGTGCCGATAATCAGCACGGGTTGTGGCAACAGCCACGGTTGAGGTTTAAAACTTTTCATCATAGTATATTATTTGGTATGTGTGTGATGCCACTTTTTTTTATTGCCGTTTTTGTAATTCCTGTAAGAATTCCTCTGCGATATAAAGGTCACCGAAAAGATAGAGGCCTGTTGTCTTGTCGTGGAGGTGCTTGCAGGTCTCGCTTTCATAGAACAATTCCAATGCCCTTACACTGTCTATGTCTAATTTCCCGGCAATGGCATTGGCTATGATACCTATGCGTCCTCCCAAAAGAATGCGGTCTATATCGGGAGGCAAATGTTGCATGTCAGGCTTTCTCTGTACGCTCATAATATAAGTATTTATCTAATAAAGACTGGTTGCGCAAGCAAATCTGGTTGTTGGGCTGATGGGCACAAAGGGCGTTCTACAATTTCTGTACCTCCGTGGTAGACTTCAATCTTGCTCATTGCCTATCCTCCTCTTTTTTTTAGAAGTCCGATCAATTCTGCCGTCACGTTTTCGAGGCTGTCGCTGTGAAGGGCATCATAGCAATGGTAGATATAATCACGGATCATTCCCGTCTTTTTCATGCGGAGGAATACTTCGTGATACGGTCGTTTCAGGGCTGCAGCCACAGATTCTATACATATGGAAACAAATCCCAAGCGTATTTCTTCATTTGAAAGTTCTATATATTTTTCCATTCCAAAGGGTATGGGGGGATTAGTCGGTATAAGTTTGATTTTGCATGAGTTTGTTGTATATTTCCGCGTCCTCTTCCCGGAAGCAACAGAGGACGACATCACCTTCATATTTCCCGTCCCGTATGTGGCTTTTGACGGTATCCCAGGCTATTTTTGCGGCAGCCGCGTGCGGATAACCGTACACGCCGGTGCTGATGCAAGGGAAGGCGATGCTTTTCAGATGGTGGGCCTCGGCCATTTGCAAGGCGGTGGCGTAGCAGGATGTCAGCAACTCGGCCTCGTGGTGCCCTCCGCCGTGCCATACGGGGCCGACGGTATGGATGATTTTCTTGCAAGGCAGCTTGTACGCTCCGGTCATCTTGCTCTCGCCGGTCCGGCATCCGCCCAGCGTGCGGCATTCCTCCAACAATTCTTTGCCCGCAGCGCGGTGTATGGCTCCGTCCACGCCCCCGCCTCCCAATAGGGAACAGTTCGCAGCGTTTACTATGGCATCCACTTGCAGTTGCGTGATGTCTCCCACGATTATTTTTATCCGGTCTTTCATGTTTCGTTACGTATGGTTTGTTGTTATGCTCCAAAAATAGCGAAAGGCATGCGCAGAGGCAAACGGAAAACAAAGTTTTCTTGGTTGGACTATGCCGTGCCGCATCCTATTTTCGTGAAAACAAAAATAGTCAAAATATCCGGGAAAGGAAGTATGTTTTTGGGAAAGATTGCAAAATATTTGCGGTTAATGCTTTACTGACAATGGCTGCATGGCCTGAAAAACAGTCGTGCATGTGGAAAATGGAAGCTGAAAAATAAAAAACAGCTTGAAAAAATTGTTGCTTTGGGATAATTGGTTTATCTTTGCATCGGACACAGCCAGCCCGGAGGGGTTGGGAAGTCCGTTTTTGATGGTAAAGGACGTTTACGGACGTTTTCTTCTATAGTCAAACTTCGCAACTTTGAACTCTCAAGGAAGAAACGGCGACGGGGACGTCCACGTGAGGTGTATTATACCTTGTCGGGACTGCCTTTCGGGGCAGCCCGTACTTTGCATAATATCATCCGGACGTGGGCTGGCTGCGTTGCTCATCCTTTGAGAGGGGCAATGCGAAGGCCTGACTGTGGGATGAGCGAGAAGTACAGACTCCCACGTCTTTCTTTTTTATAAACCTGCCGAATCTTGGGGAAGTTCTATAGGCATAATGATTTATGCGTATGAAGAAATATTTATGGTGGTTTACGTTATGCCTGCTTCCGTTGGGTCTCGCGGGGTGTGGGGATGGAGATAGTGAGATGCCCAAGAATTCTGACGGTACAAATGTTGAGGATGGAAGCTCGTCTAATAACGACCCGGAGGAGTTACCTAAATTGGCAGACATAGGTATTGTAAATCCTGTGATTGCTATGACGAATCTATCGTTTACCTATAATGATGGACGTTTGACAGAAGTGTTCTCTGCGCCACGTGATTATTATCTTTTTGGCTCTCATCCTTTATCCATAAAATATAGCTATGAAAGTAAAGACGGGCCATTTAATACTGTGTATCAGAATATAAAAAGAAATGAGGATGGCTTTATTACTTATGTGGAGCGTATCAATTCAGGCCGTTCTCAAGGACATTATCATGAAAGTTTTGCTTCCGCTACATTGACTTATGACGAGGAGGGACATCTTGTAAAAGAAGAAGGGCGTTCTGAAAATTCCGAATGGTTGGTTGAGTATGAATGGAGTGATAGTAATCTGGTCGAGGTTAGATATAGAGATGAGGTGTACCGTTTTGATTATGGGGAAAATGAGTACTTGAATCCAGGTATTTTTATACAGTTCAGTCTTGTCAATGCCCACACCATATCCATATTTAACCAAAATCTTTATTACTACTCTGGTTTATTGGGAAGACCGAGTAAAAACATACCCATAGGTTATTATGACTACTATACGTCTCATGATTTTATATCCCATGTCTTGAATTTGTCATACGACCCGTTGGAGGCTCATTTGGATTTAGTAGATAAGAAGTTGTCTGGCTCAACGAAGGGGTACCATCATCATTATTATTTTGAAGGCTCACCGACAATTTATTCGAAAGAGTAGGGCGCAGGGACAAGGAAGACTATTAGACGTAGGAAAGACAAGAGAAATGGAATTTTATTGTGGAAAAGAGTAAGATTATATGAAAAAGTTTATTTTAGGTACATGCTTATGGGCGTGTGCAACGGCATCTTTTGCCCAGTTTGTGAAGGAGACAGAAAGTGGAAAGCAGGAAGTTCCCCAAACGAAGTCTTGGAAAGGTATGCGTTTGTCTTATGACCGGACGTTCTCCCGGTTTGATTACAAGGACGCAGACGATTATATTTACGACGGTTTTACGTTGGGATATGTGCAGTCATTTGCCCTGACTAAGAAATTGCCGTTGTTTATAGAAACAGGAGGAGGGGTTACTTTTGCCCGACATGGAGAAGAGGATAAGTATGGTACGCGGTACAGTACCAGCGTTGTGGGTTTGACCATTCCGGTCAATGTCGTTTATGAATATGCCATTAACAGCAAGTTGTCGCTTAAACCCTATACGGGATTTTATATGAGAATCAATGTGCTGTCTCGTGACGAGGAACAAGAGGATGGTGGAGGGCATAAGAGTTGGAACAATTATAAGGAATATGATGTCGGGGAATATGCGTGGAACCGCGTACAGGGCGGTTGGCAGATTGGAGCCACATTGGATGTCAGAAAGTTCAATATTGGTATTGGTTATGCTCTCGACTTCAATGAAATTACGAAAAAAACGAAGTGGGGGATATTCTCTGCGCGTTTAGGGGTTGATTTTTAATCAGCCGTTTGATATTCCCAACCGATAGTTTTCATGGTATATATACTGTGAGATTATCGATATTCTCCTATTTTTTGACGGGTTTGTTCTACTGTGTGAAGTATGGAATCGTTAATTTTGTACTTCATTACATTAAATATAAGAACAAAAGAAAAGAAACACGAAAATGAGAGTGGGAAAATGCTTTTTAGGCCTGGCTGCTTGTTTGTATGCAGTGGCGGCGGATGCGGAACGCGTACCGATGAAACTGTGGTATGACGAGCCGGCTAAAGTGTGGATGACATCGGCCTTGCCGGTCGGTAACGGGGGAATCGGGGCTATGTTCTTCGGGGGTGTGGCCAAGGAACAGTTGCAGTTCAACGACAAGACGTTGTGGGCCGGCAGTACGACCCGGCGTGGGGCATACCAGAATATGGGTGATTTGTTTTTCGAGTTCGATACGCCGGAAACTTGCACCAACTACCGTCGGGAACTTTCTTTAGACGATGCCATAGGGCGTGTGTCTTATACGATTGACGGAGTAGACTACCTGCGCGAATATTTTGCCAGCAATCCGGACAGCGTGATTGTGGTGCGCCTGACGACGCCCGGACATAAAGGCAAACTGAACTTCTCCCTGCGGATGCAGGACGGACGGCAGGGGATGACCCGGGTGGACGGCCATACGATGACCATCAAAGGCACGTTGGATTTGTTGTCCTACGAGGCACAGGCTCTCTTGCAGGCCGACGGCGGCATGGTGGAGACGAAATCCGACCGGTTGGAGGTGAAAGGGGCGGATGCGGTAACGGTCGTGCTGACCGGTGCGACCAATTTCGACCTCGCTTTGCCGATGTACACGCGTGGAGATGCGGACGAGATACACCGACGGGTATCGGCTCGGATGGACAAGGCTGCGCGGAAGTCTTACAAGAAGTTGAAAGCAGCGCATCTGGCGGATTACCAACCTCTCTTTGCCCGTGTGGAGTTGGACTTGGATGCGGAGCAGCCGGACTACACGACAGACGTGCTTGTGCGTGAGCATAAAGACAATGCTTACCTCGACATGCTCTATTTCCAATATGGGCGTTACCTCATGCTCGGCTCTTCGCGCGGAGGCCAGTTGCCCAGTAACCTGCAGGGGTTGTGGAACAACGTGAACAATCCTGCATGGGAGTGCGACTACCATAGCAATATCAACGTGCAGATGAATTATTGGCCTGCCGAAGTGACCAATCTTTCGGAATGCTATGCCCCGTTCATTACCTACGTGTCTACTGAAGCTTTGAAGGACGGAGGCGCGTGGCAACAAGTGGCACGGAAAGAGAATTGCCGCGGATGGGCCGTACACACGCAGAACAATATCTTCGGTTATACGGACTGGTTGATCAACCGTCCGGCCAATGCCTGGTATTGCACTCACCTGTGGCAACATTATGCTTATACTTTAGATAAGGAATACTTGCGCGACACGGCCTGGCCCGTCATGAAGGTGACTTGCCAGTATTGGTTCGACCGCCTGAAGGAAAATGCAGAAGGGCGGTTGGTGGCTCCCAACGAATGGTCGCCCGAACACGGGCCTTGGGAAGACGGCGTGGCTTACGCCCAGCAGTTGGTGTACGCTTTGTTGGAGGAAACATTGGCGGCAGCCGATGTGTTGGCCGTCGACGATGCTTTCGTATCGGAGCTGAAAGAGAAATTCTCCCGTTTGGACAACGGCTTGCATATCGGTTCATGGGGGCAAATCAAGGAATGGACCATACAGGAGGATAAACAAGGAGACCATCAGCGACACTTGTCTCATTTGATGGCCTTGTACCCCTGCGACCAGATTTCTTACTTGAAAGACAAACGTTATGCCGAGGCGGCCAAAGTGGCTTTGGATTCACGGGGCGACGGTGCCACGGGATGGAGCCGGGCTTGGAAAGTGGCTTGCTGGGCACGTTTGTGGGATGGAGAACGGGCTTACCGTTTGCTGAAACAAGCACAAAATATTACAGACGTGACGGTGGTGAGCATGGACGACAATGCCGGCGGCGTGTATGAAAACCTGTTCTGTGCCCATCCTTCGTTCCAGATAGACGGAAATTTCGGAGCCACGGCCGGTATCGCCGAGATGATGTTGCAGAACACCGTGAAGGGCGTGCATCTGTTGCCGGCTTTGCCTTCGGCGTGGGATGACGGGCATTTCAAAGGATTGAAGGCGAAAGGCGGCTTTACTTTCGACGTGACGTGGAAAGACGGGAAGATGGTGGAAGGCCGGGTGTATTCGGCTGCCGGACAGGAATGCCGGATGTACCTGCCGGATGCCAAACTTGTTGAGGTGAAGAAGTCGAAAGGCGGCAAGGTGGCCTTTACGCAGGAGGCTGATGGCGCAGTGGTATTTCCTACATCGGCCGGGAAGAGTTACCGTCTTCGTTTTGAATAAAAATATAACCCTAAAAAACGTGTAACTCCGCCGCCTTTTTCCATGAAAAGGCGGCGGAGCTGCGTTTGTTCATTACTTTTTTTGAATACTTTATCGGAAAAAGATGCTTCTTTCTTTTATTTTCGTTACCTTTGTGCCTATCTAATATCAAAATTGTATGAAAATAACACTTTTGCAACAAGATATTTCATGGGGGAATCCGGAAACTAATGTGAGGAATGCCGAGCAGGCGATGGAGGCTTGTCCCGGGTCGGATTTATATGTGTTACCCGAAATGTTCTCCACCGGGTTCTGTACGCAACCCGAAGGACTGGCCGAACCGGCGGACAGTGATACGCTGCGCTGGATGCGCCGCTATGCCGCAGGGCACGACTGTGCCGTGGCCGGTAGCGTGGCCGTACAGGAAGACGGCAAGTATTATAATCGTTTCTATTTCGTAAGTCCGGACGGGGCGGTCCGTTCGTATGACAAAAAGCATTTGTTCACGTACGGCGGAGAGCACCATCGTTTTACAGCCGGGCGGGAACGTGTGGTCGTGGAGTTCCGGGGTGTACGAATCCTGCTCCAGATTTGCTACGATTTGCGTTTTCCCGTATGGGTGCGCAACCGGAAGGACTACGACGTGGCGCTTTATGTGGCCAGTTGGCCTACACCGCGTGTGGAAGCCTGGTTGGCCTTGCTACGGGCAAGAGCCATCGAAAACCAGTGCTATGTGGCGGGGGTGAACCGTGTGGGGACGGACCCGTCTTGCGAGTATTGCGGAGGCACGTTGATGATAGACCCTTACGGACGTACGGTAGCGGCCTGTGAGCAAGGCCGGGTAGATGCCGTGACGGTGGAGGTGGATATGGACGGCCTGGCTGATTTCCGCCGCAAATTTCCGGTATTGGATGATGCCGATGATTTTACATTGAATATTTAAACTCAGAAGATATACAGATATGGAAAAGAAACTCTTATTAGGTGATGAGGCCATAGCCCTCGGGGCTATCCATGCAGGCATTCGCGGAGTGTATGCTTATCCGGGGACGCCGAGCACGGAAATCACCGAATACATCCAACGGCATCCGTTGGCGCGTGCGCGAGGTCTGCACTGCACGTGGTGTACGAACGAAAAGACTGCCGTCGAGGCGGCTTTGGGGGCATCCTACGCCGGTGCGCGTGTGATAGCCTGCATGAAGCACGTGGGGCTGAACGTGGCGGCCGATGCTTTTGTCAACGCTGCCATTACGGGCGTGAACGGCGGCATGATCGTGGTTGTGGCGGACGACCCTTCCATGCACTCTTCGCAGAATGAACAGGACTCCCGTTTCTACGGTAAGTTTTCCATGATAACGACCTTGGAACCGTCTACTCAACAAGAGGCGTACGACATGATGCAATATGGCTTCGAACTTTCCGAACGGGAGAAGTTGCCGGTGCTGATGCGTATCGTGATGCGTTTGGCACATTCCCGGGCCGCCGTGACGGTGAAGGAAGAAGCCGAAGAGGTGAGGGCGTTGCCCTGTGCGAAGGATCCGGCCAGTTGGGTGCTCCTTCCTGCCAATTCGCGCCGGAAATATGCCGCGTTGGTGGAACAGCAACCGCGTCTGGAACAGGCTGCGGCCGAAGCTCCTTACACGCGTTACGAACAGGCTTCGGGAGAGAAACCGGTGGGCATATTGGCCTGCGGTATAGGATATAACTATGTGACGGAGGTACGCGAGGCTACGGAGAAGTTCAACATTCTTAAAATCACCCAATATCCGTTGCCCGCAGACTTGGTGCGGCGCTTGGCTGCCGACAGTCGTGAGATACTGGTGGTGGAAGACGGCCAGCCTTTTGCCGAAGAACTCGTGAGGGGGATGCTTTCCGCAGACTATCCCGTACGAGGTCGTCTGACGGACGACTTGCCGCGTACGGGGGAACTGACGCCGGACAGCGTGGCAGCGGCTATGGGACACCGGCCGGAGCGTTACTTCGAAGCACCGAAAAATGTGGTGGGACGCCCGCCTGCCTTGTGCCAGGGATGCGGCCACCGCGATGTGTACACGGCTTTGAACGAAGTGGTAAAGGAATATCCCGATGCACGCGTGTTTGCCGATATCGGCTGTTATACATTAGGGGCTTTGCCGCCTTTCCGTGCCATAGACACTTGCCTCGACATGGGGGCTTCCATTACGATGGCCAAAGGGGCGGCCGACGCCGGTGTGTTTCCGGCCATCGCTGTCATCGGCGATTCCACGTTCACCCATTCGGGCATGACGGGGTTGTTGGATGCCGTAAACGACAAGGCGCAGATTACCGTCATCATATCGGACAATCTGACTACGGCGATGACCGGCGGGCAGGACTCTGCCGGTACGAACAAGTTCGAGGCGATTTGTCTGGGGCTTGGGGTGGAGCCGGAACATGTGCGCGTAGTGGTGCCGTTGCCTAAGAACATGGAAGAAATTACGCGTATTCTTCGTGAAGAAATAGAGTACAAAGGGGTGTCGGTCATCATCCCGCGCCGGGAGTGCATACAGACCTTGAACAGAAAGTTGAAACAGAAAAGAGCAGAAAAGAAAGCATGAAACAAGATATAATTCTTTCGGGCGTGGGAGGACAAGGCATCCTTTCCATTGCCACCATCATCGGTGAGGCTGCCACGCAGGCAGGGTTGACCTTGAAACAGGCTGAGGTGCACGGCATGAGCCAGCGCGGAGGTGACGTGCAGTCCAACTTGCGTTTGTCTGACGGGGAGATTGCTTCCGATTTGATTGCGGTAGGAACTGCCGACATGATTCTCTCGTTGGAGCCGATGGAGGCTTTGCGATATATACCTTATTTAAATAAGGAGGGTTGGGTGATTACCTCTTCTTCCCCGTTCAAAAACATTCCCAATTATCCCGAGGACGAGGCTTTGATGGCCGAATTGAGGGCATTGCCCCATGTCGTCATGGTGGATGTGGACGCATTGGCCAAGGAACATTCCATGCCGAAGTGCGCCAATGTGATGCTGTTGGGGGCCGCGGCTCGTTATCTGAACATCCTGTCGGTGGAGGAGTTGCGTGAAAGTATCGCCCGTGTGTTCGGGACAAAAGGGGAGGCCGTAGTGGAAATGAACCGCCGGGCTTTCGATTTGGGGCATGCGGCTTCGGACTTAAAGTAAGCGGATATGGGACATCAGGTGTTTAGTGAAGAGTTGGTGGCATCTGTAGTAAAGGAGTTGCAGATTGCCGACCTCGCTCATGCCACCATCGGCGAGGTGCTGTTGGTGGCTTCCCGGCTGGAACAACAGACGGGGATTCCATTCATACGAATGGACCAAGGTTCGCCGGGGCTGCCTGCCAATCGTGTAGGCGTGGAAGCGGAGAAGGCCGCTTTAGACCGTGGAGTGGGGGCGCAGTATCCCGCAGCCGACGGGATTCCCGAACTGAAGCGCGAGGCTTCGCGCTTCGTGAAGGCTTTTGTCGATATAGACATCTCGCCACGGGCTTGCATACCTACGACCGGTTCGGTGGCTGCCTCGTTCGGGGCGTTCGTCATTACCACACAGTGCGTGCCGGGAAAAGATAAGGTCTTGTTTATCGATCCGGGATTTCCCATCCAGAAATCCCAGTTGCGCATCATCGGGGCGAAGTGGGAACAGTTCGACATCTACCATTATCGGGGAGAGGCGTTGAGGGAGAAGCTGGAGAGTTATCTGAAACAAGGCGACATCGCGGCTATTGTTTACTCCAATCCGAACAATCCGGCGTGGATTTGTCTGGAGGACAGCGAACTGGCGATTATCGGTGAATTGTCCACCCGTTACGGGGTTATCGTATTGGAAGACATGGCTTATTTCTGTATGGACTTCCGTCAGGACTTGGGCCAACCTTGGAAGGCGCCTTATCCGCCTACGGTGGCCCGCTATACGGACAATTACATCCTTATGCTGTCTTCCTCCAAAATCTTCAGCTATGCCGGGCAGCGGATGGCCGTGGCTTGTGTGTCCGACAAATTGTTCGACACGCATTATCCGGCGTTGGCCGAACGTTACGGCGACTCCGGCGTGTTCGGGCAGACTTTCGTGGCTTCGGTGCTGTATATGATAACTTCCGGTTGTACGGCCTCCACGCAGTATGGCTATGCCGAAATGCTGCGGGCGGCCACGGACGGAGAATTGGATTTTGCAGCCGACGTGCGTGAATATGCCCGACGGGCTGAACGGATGAAGAAGATATTCACCGACAACGGATTCCACATCGTGTATGACTACGATGTGACGCGGCCGGTGGGAGACGGTTTTTTCTTTACCGTGGGTTATGGCCGGATGAGCGGGGGCGAATTGTTGCGCGAGTTGTTATATTATGGAGTGAGCAGTATCTCGTTGGAGACAACCGGCAGTGGGCAGCCCGGCGTGAGGGCATGTACTTCCCGTATGCGTGAGGAACTTTATCCGCTCATGGAGGAGCGGATGAAGGCTTTCCGGTTGGATCATCCTTTAAGTTGAGCGAATAAATCTGAATGGATATAAGGCCGCACGGACGGTTACAGACAAAATGGAAAACATGATTTGGAACAAGAATAAAGAGTGTATGAGTCGTGAGGAATTGCGCGACTTACAGGGGAAACGGCTGCACAAGCTGGTGGATTTGGTATATCATAACACGCCTTTCTACCGGGCTAAGATGCAGGAAATGGATTTGCTTCCGGATGATATCCGTACGATAGACGACATTGTGAAATTGCCTTTTACGACCAAGGCGGATTTGCGTGATAATTATCCGGTGGGCCTGTTGGCTACGCCCATGTCCGAGATAGTCCGTATCCATGCCTCTTCCGGCACGACGGGCAATCCCACTATCGTAGGTTATACTTATCGTGACCTGGAGATTTGGAAAGAAGTGATAGCACGTGCGTTGACGGCCTATGGCGTGACGCGTGGAGACATCGTTTCCGTGGGATATGGCTACGGGTTGTTTACGGGCGGACTGGGTGCCCATTATGGCGTGGAGCATCTGGGGGCTACCGTATTGCCTACTTCTACCGGGAATACGGAGAAACATATCCGTCTGTTGAGAGACCTTGGAGTGACGGGTATTGCCTGTACGCCTTCCTATGCCCTGTATCTGGCTGAGGCGTTGCATAAGCAAGGGCTTTCGGCCGACGATTTGAAGTTGCGCATCGGGGCGTTCGGGGCGGAGCCGTGGACGGAGAACATGCGCCGCGAGATAGAAGAACGTCTGGGCATTCAGGCCTACAACATTTACGGATTGAGTGAAATCATGGGGCCGGGCGTAGCTTACGAGTGCGGCTGCAAGAACGGTTCGCATATCGCGGAAGACCATTTCTATCCGGAAATCATCCATCCGGAAACCGGCGAGGTACTGCCGTTCGGGCAAGAAGGGGAGTTGGTGCTGACTACGCTGACGAAGACCGGAATGCCGCTGTTGCGCTACCGTACGAAAGACCTGACGACATTGATGCCCGGCACGTGCGAATGTGGACGTACCAGTGTGCGCTTTACGCGTATCCTCGGACGGAGCGACGATATGCTGATCATACGCGGCATCAACGTGTTCCCCTCACAGGTGGAAAACGTGATTCTGGAGATGCCGGAATTTGCGCCCCGTTACATGTTGGTGGTAGACCGCAAAAACAACATGGATATGTTGGAGGTACAGGTAGAGTTGCGTCCGGATAATTTCTCAGACGATTTAGGCGGTATGCTGGCTTTAAAGAAACATTTGGCCGAACGTCTGAAAAGCGTGCTTTCCATCAGTGCGGAAGTGAAATTGGTGGAACCCAACAGTCTGCCGAGGAGCGAAGGGAAAAGTACGCGAGTGATAGATAAACGTGTGTTGGCTTAATTCAAAAACGAAAGAGTATGACTATCAAACAATTATCCGTTTTCTTGGAAAACAAAAGCGGGAGAATCAACGAAGTGACCAAAGCTTTGGGCGAACAAGGTATCAACATGCACGCTTTCAGTATGGCGGAGACTACGGATTTCGGTATCCTTCGTTTGATTGTGTCCGACGTAGACAAGGCGGTAGAAGTATTGCGTGCGAAAGATTTCGCAGTGATTCTGACCGATGTGGTTTGCATCAGTTGCCCGAACGTGGCCGGTGCGCTGTCTAAGATTTTGGAGAGGTTGGCCGAGCATCAGATTTTTATCGAATATATGTATGCCTTTGCCCAGGGAGACCGGGCGAATATCGTTATCCGGCCGAGCAATCTGTCCGAGTGCCTGAAACAGCTTTCTGAGGAAGACTGCCATATTTTAGGAGACCAACAGCTTTAAGGGTAGAGCCAAGTAATAGAAAGATTAAAGAAATACAGTCGGATTGTCGAGTGGAAAAGCAACCATCTTTCATGTAATTGAGACGATGGTTGCTTTTTGTTTTATAGTAACAGAGCTGGAATCTGATAACAAAAAAGGAAGAAAATATAAGTTATTTTCTTCCTTTTTCCTTTGAGCCGACACGGGGACTCGAACCCCGGACCCTTTCATTACGAATGAAATGCTCTACCAACTGAGCCATGTCGGCTTTTGATTTCGCGTGCAAAGGTAGGACATATTTTTTAAATACAAAAATAAAACCGGATTTTTTTCAGGGTAAGATGAAAAAAAACTATCTTTGCTTTTATTAATACCTATATTAAATGAAGAAAGCGCTGTGGTTAATCCTTTTTATAGCTTGTGTTACCGGGCTTATGGCCGGCCGGCGGCCGGATAGAAAGTTTATGATAGAGCAGATGGTTTTGGTGAACGAACGTTTCATGGCCCGGCACCCTGTGGCGGGGGATTCCATACGGATAAACGGTGTTCGTCCCTCTAATATTTGGACGCGCAGTGTGTATATGGAGGGACTGTTGGCTTTGAACGAAGTTGCTCCACAGCCTCGGTCTGTGGAATATGCCATGGATTGGGCTGTGGCGAATTTGTGGGGATTCCGCGGAGGTTCGCATACACGTAATGCCGACAACCAATGTTGCGCGCAGGTGTATATTGATTTGTATCGCCTGCATGAAGATGCCCAGGTTTTGGGGAATACGGAACGTATGCTCAATAACGTGGTGAACAGTACGGAACGAGGGGATTGGTCGTGGATAGATGCCTTGCAAATGGCCATGCCCGTCTATGCCAAAATGGGCGTGGTCAAGCAGGACATTCGCTATTTCCGCACGATGAGGGAACTGTATGGCTATACGCGCGACTGTGCCGGACAGGTCGGACTGTTTAATACGATAGACGGTTTGTGGTGGCGTGATGCCGATTTTATTCCGCCTTATAAGGAGCCGAACGGGAAGAATTGCTACTGGAGCCGTGGGAATGGCTGGGTTATGGCGGCGTTGGCACGTACGATAGACGAGATGGAACGGGCGGAGGATTTGTTTGTCGGAGACGAGAAGCAGGAGATTGCGGACATCAAGAAATTGCTGACGGATGATTTCCTTGCCATGGCTTTCTCAGTGAAGAAATGCCAACGGAGCGATGGTTTCTGGAATTGCAGCCTGACCGATGAATTTCATTACGGAGGTCCGGAAACAACCGGTACCGCATTGTTCCTATATGGTATGGCATGGGGAATGCGCAACGGGGTCTTGTCGGACGAAGTTTTTGGAGAACCTGCATTAAAGGCATGGAATGCGTTGATGCACGACGCGGTGCATCCGGACGGATTTCTGGGATATGTGCAAGGGACCGGTAAGGAACCGAAAGACGGTCAGCCGGTAGGATATGACACCAAACCGGATTTCGAGGATTTTGCCATCGGTTGTTATTTGTTGGCCGGTGCCGAGATGATAAAGTTTTTAACTCAATAATATAATCGTTTTATTAACCTGATTTTCATGAACAAACATCACATTTGGGCATCGGCTTTTGCCATGCTCGCTTTGACTTACGGTGGGAAGCTGCTCGCACAAGGTCGTTTGGACTTGGCGGGACAGTGGGAGTTTCAAATCGACAGGGCTGATAAGGGAACAGTCGATAAGTGGTACGACCGGCCTTTGGAAGACCGTATCCTGTTACCCGGCAGTATGCCGCAACGTTTGAAGGGCGACAGGCCGTCGGTGGAAACGCAGTGGACAGGGTCGCTCTACGACAGTTCCTATTTTTATAACCCTTACATGGAGAGATACCGTCGGGAAGAGAATTTTAAGTTACCGTTTTTCCTGACGCCCGACCGCCACTATGTGGGGACGGCCTGGTACCGAAGGACGGTGGAAGTGCCGGCTGATTGGAAGAACCGTCGCGTCGTATTGTATCTTGAGCGTCCGCATATCGAGACGGAATTGTGGGTCAACGGAAAGAAAGTCGGGGGCGACAACAGCTTGTGCGTGCCTCATTGTTATGACGTGACGGATTATGTCAAAAGCGGGGAAAACGCCTTGGCGTTGCGTGTCAGCAACCGTATCGACGGCGTTTGTGTGGGAGCGGACTCGCACAGCGTGACCGACCAGACACAAGGAAACTGGAACGGCGTGGTGGGATGTATGGAATTGCGGAGCACGCCTCTTCTGTATGCCGAAGACATACAGGTCTATCCGAACATACACGACCGTACGGCTACCGTGCGGATACGTTTGAAGCAACATCGCGGCAAAGGACGTCCCGATGCCGAGGTCAAGTTGTCGGCCAAGAGTTTCAATACCGATGTGGTGCACGAGATACCGGTTGTGTCCCGCCGGGTGAAGCTGAAAAAAGGACAGGCGGAAGTAGAGGTCGTGTTGGACATGGGCGAGAAAATGCAGTTGTGGGATGAATTCAATCCGACATTGTATGAATTGACGGCAGAAGTCTCTTCCGAACACGGGACGGACAAACAGACCCGTACTTTCGGGATGCGTGAGTTCAAGATAGACGGAAAGATGTTTTATGTGAACGGCCGGCTCACCCAGTTGCGCGGCACGGTGGAGAACTGCGATTTCCCATTGACAGGATATGCCCCGATGGACGAGGAGTCATGGGAACGGGTGTTCCGCATTTGCCGGAGTTATGGGCTGAACCACATGCGTTTCCATTCTTTCTGTCCGCCCGAAGCCGCCTTTGCGGCGGCCGACCGTGTGGGATTCTATTTGCAGCCCGAAGGACCGAGCTGGCCGAACCACGGGGTGAAGCTGGGGAACGGAATGTATATCGACCGTTATTTGATGGAAGAAACACAGCGCATGAACAAGGCGTATGGCAATTATGCTTCGTTTTGCATGATGGCCTGCGGCAACGAACCGGCGGGCAACTGGGTGGCTTGGGTGAGCGATTTCGTGGACTATTGGAAGAAGACGGACAGCCGTCATGTATACACCGGCGCGTCGGTCGGAGGCGGTTGGGCTTGGCAGCCTAAGAGCATGTACCATGTGAAAGCCGGTGTGCGCGGGTTGGACGAATGGCGGCGCCGTGCACCCGAAAGCATGTCCGACTTCCGAGCGAAAATCGATACGGTGAGTGTGCCTTTCGTCTCCCACGAGACCGGACAATGGTGCGTATTCCCTAATTTCGATGAAATCAGTAAGTACACGGGGGTGAACAAAGCCAAAAACTTCGAGATATTCCGCGATATACTGAACGACAATCACATGGGCGAAATGGCGCACAAGTTCATGATGGCCTCCGGCAAGCTGCAAACCCTGTGCTACAAACATGAGATTGAACGGACGTTGCGTACACCGGATTATGCGGGATTCCAGTTGTTGGCCCTGAACGACTACTCCGGGCAGGGCACGGCCTTGGTGGGGTTGACGGATGTCTTTTTTGACGAAAAGGAATACTGTTCACCGGAAGACTTCCGGGAGTTCTGTTCGCCGACGGTGCTGTTGGCGCGCATTCCCAAGTTTACCTATTGGAACCGGGACGCTTTTACGGCGGCGGTCGAGGTGGCTCATTACGGCAAAGCGGCGATTCGTGACGCAGAAGTGTCTTATCGTATCTGCGACAAGTACGGGAAAACGTATACGGAAGGGACTTTGTACAACGGTGATGTGGCTTTGGGCAACAACATCGGTTTGGGCAACGTGACGGTTGCTTTGGACAAGATTGGTGCACCTCGGCAAATGGTATTCGAGGTGATGCTGAAGGGAACGTATGACCTCGATGGTCGCAAGGAAGAAGTGCGAAGCAGGAACCATTGGGACTTTTGGGTGTATCCTCAGACGACGTGGGATGATTTGGCTCGTATGGACACCGGCGACGTGTACATCACGGACATCTTGGACGAGAAAGCCGAACAAGTGTTGAAGGCAGGAGGCAAGGTTTTGGTGACGGCAGCCGGAAAGATTACTTATGGAAAGGACATCGTGCAACAGTTCACGCCCGTGTTCTGGAACACGAGTTGGTTCAAGATGCGTCCGCCCCACACCACCGGGCTTTACATCGAAAGTAACCATCCGCTCTTCCGGAATTTCCCCACGGATTACCACAGCGACATGCAGTGGTGGGACTTGGTGAACCGCAAACAGGTCATGCAGTTTACGGAATTTCCGGCTGATTTCCAACCGATCGTACAGAGCATCGACACGTGGTTCCTGAGCCGCAAGATTGGTATGCTGTTTGAAGCCAACGTGGCGGGCGGACGGCTGATGATGACCACCATGCCGTTGGATGCGGACAGCGGGGTGCCTGTTATCGCTCAAATGCGCAAGGCCGTCATCGCTTACATGCAGTCGGATGATTTCCGCCCGCAATACACGGTGGATTTGCAGCGCGTCAAAGACCTCTTCACCAAAGAAGCTCCCAAGGTGAACATGTACACCAATGATTCGCCCGATGAGTTGAAACCGAAACTTAATACCAAGAAATGATGCGACGGCACCTTATTATAATAGGACTATGGGCATGCGGCACGGGATTTTCCGTGTTGCATGCCTCCGATGGCGGTTACCTGCTGCAACTGACTTCGGACAAGCGCGTACCGGTGCAACGTCTGTTGGGGGAGGGCGATACGTCGTCTGCCGCACCGTTGACCGAACACCGGCTGTCTCCCGAAGACCGTTATACGCCGGAGAAAGGGTACGGCTATGACCTGCTCGCCTCGCCGGACGAAGGCGGCGATCGCCCTTATTATGTCTCCGTGCAGGTACCCGACGGGAACTATCGCGTCACGGTGCTCTTGGGCAACTGCAAGGAAGCGGGCGTTACCACGGTGCGGGCGGAGTCGCGCCGCTTGTTTTTGGAAAGCGTGCCGACGAAGAAAGGGGAGTTCCGCACGTTTACTTTCACAGTCAACAAACGTACACCGAAAATCTCCGACACCGAAGCTGTGCGCATCAAACCGCGCGAACGCTCCAAACTGAACTGGGATGACAAGCTGACGATTGAAATCAATGGTGACCGTCCGCAGTGTGCGGCCATCCGGATTGAACCGGACCGCCGTGTCCCGACCCTGTTCCTGGCCGGAAACTCTACCGTGGTGGACCAGGACGAAGAGCCGTGGGCCAGTTGGGGACAGATGATTCCCCGTTTCTTCGATGCGGAGGTCTGCTTTGCCAATTATGCGGAGAGCGGCGAATGTGCCGACACTTTCATCCGTGCCGGACGGTTGAAGAAAGCTTTGTCGCAAATGAAACCGGGCGACTACATGTTCATGGAGTTCGGGCACAACGACCAGAAACAAAAAGGACCGGGCAGGGGAGCTTATTATTCCTTCGCCACAAGCCTGAAAACGTTCATTGACGAAGTCCGGCAGTGTGGCGGACATCCTGTTTTGGTGACCCCGACCTGCCGCCGGGCTTTCAAGGACGGGAAGATACAGCCCACACACGCCGACTATCCCGGTGCCGTGCATTGGGTGGCCGAACGGGAGCAGGTGCCTTTGATAGATTTGCAGGAAATGACGCGCGTTCTGTTTGAGGCTTTGGGAGAGGAAGGAAGTAAAAGGGCTTTCGTGCATTATCCGGCCGGTACTTATCCGGGGCAGGACAAGGCTTTGGCCGACAACACCCATTTCAATCCTTACGGGGCATACCAGATAGCGCGGTGTGTCATCGAAGGAATGAAACAAGCCCGTCTGCCTTTTGTAGACCACCTTCGCGAAGACGTGCAGCCTTTCCGGCCTTCCGTGCCGGATAGTCCGGATGCGTTCCACTGGGACGAAAGCCCCTTTGTGGAGATGCAGAAACCCGATGGCAACTGATTTGCTATCGGGTTGCGCTTTAATGTAAGCCTATGCAAGAACCGCATTCTGTTTTTCTTATTACCCTGTTCTATTTGATTCGTTTTTCTTGCGTATTACCAGTCAAAGTGTTATTTTTGTAGATGCCAGTAGCAGTTGTTTTCCGAATGGTTTAGAGTTTAATGGCTGCTGCATAAAAGTGGGAATTTGATACTTGAATGTTTTTTAAAGGTATATGGAAAATGAACTAATGATGGTGGAATACCTGATAATTTGGATGGTATTTTCATGCGGCATGGCAGTGGTGAGTTATTTTATGTGGAAAAACAAACGTAAGGAAGTCCGGAATTTGTTGGAGGGTTCCGGAGAAAAGGTGTGCATGACATTGAACGGGGGAGGGAGTACATTGGACTTGCCGGTTTGTGTGTTGGCGAGTTTGGTGATGCCTGGGGCGTATTGTTTTGCTTGGGCTTTTGTCGGAGGCATGGAAGGAACATTGGAAAATGAAGAACTTTCGATGTTCTCTTATGCGTTGATCTTTATAGCTTTTCTCATGTTGGCCGTTATGGTACTTCTTTTTAAGAGGTTTTATAAAAATGTTTCTTATGCTTTTATTTTGGAACATGACATCGTGTCCTACAACGGATTTGGGTACGCCGCTCCGAAGAGATGCCCGTTACGGGAACTAAAGTTCAAGGTTGAGAAACAAAGGTATAATGTCGAAATTTATTCTTTTACGGATAAGGACGGTCGGGAAATGATAAGAATTAGAAAGGAGGATTTGCCGAAATATATGGATTTGGCCGAACTGTGTGCCCGTCCGCGAGAGTAGTTTGAATTTGTCTCATAGTATTTTGTTTACCCTGTTTCCGGTGCATGGTGGTGGTCAACTTACAGAATAGATATAGCATGGACTGGAAAGCCGGATGTTGTGGCTGTTAATTCCTTTTACCTTCTTCTTATGATTGGCTTTCAGAGAGTTAAGCTCTTAAAATTGATTACAGGAAAATTATAAACGAATCTGCGCCAAACGAAAAAATGTTCTCCTGTGATTGATTTTTCGTTTGGCGCAGATTCGTTTTTGTATATGCTTTTCTCGCAGAAACACCTGAAAACAGCCTGTTTCCTGCTTTTAAACATCTTGAAACCTATAAGGCAGAAGAACACACGAACAAAAAAGCAAGATAACTTTCACGAGAAAGATATGTCCTTTTGTTCTTATGTCTTATCATCTTCAACATGCAAACGGATTTTCTGCGATGGGTAATCATACCGGAAAGGGATTAGCACCCGCCTCCGCAACAGCCTCCTCTGCGGTGGTGATGCCTTCTGTCCTTGCGGTGATGGTCGTAGTCACAGCAATGTCCTTCGTGTCTGCAATCCCGGCACTCGCTGCATTCTTCGTTTTTGCGGCATCCGGCACATTCCGAGCAGTCCGTTTTGCACGTACAATCCTTGCATGTGCAATCTTTGCAACAGCATTCTATTTTATCCCTTTTGTCTTTTTTGTCCTTACTGTTTTCCTGTGCGGCATAAACGGTAAAGGACACTGCGCTTAGAAGCACCGCGCAACTCAATAAGAACTTTTTCATCCGTTTTTCTTTTTAGTTAAACACCTTATTTGTCCGGCTTTTCCGCCCTAAGTCGGGGCCTTGCTTTCATGTCCACAAAGATAGGGAATAAAACGAAAGGGCTATAGCTTTTTAGAAGTTATTATGTTTTATGGACAATAAAATCTTTGAAACGTTCCAAGCCTTCTGCCAGTATGGCACGAGGGCAGGCGATGTTCCAACGCATGAAGCCTTCGCCCTCCTTGCCGTACATGGCTCCGGCATTGAGCCAAAGCCGGGCTTCCCGGGTCAGGCGGTGTTCCAGTTCGGCAGAAGGCGTAGCCAGTGTACGGCAGTCCATCCACACCAAATAAGTACCCTCCAGTTTGCAAATCGGAAAGTCCGGAAGGTGTTCCGTGCAGAATTCTTTCATGTACCTGTAATTCCCTTGCAGGTATGCCAACAGTTGGTCGAGCCAGTCCTCCCCCTTGCGGTATGCGGCTATGGTGGCGATTACTCCGAAAGGATTGACGTCGCACACCTCGTTGATGTTGATGGCTTTGTCGATTCGGCAGCGTATTTCTTCGTCCGGAGCCACGATGTTGGCGATTTGCAGTCCTGCGATGTTGAATGCTTTGCTGGGGGATATGCAGGTGACGGCATGTCCCGTGAATGTTTCCGGCAAGGAGGCAAAAGGAATGTAGGCATGTCCCGGGTAGGTCAGTTCGCAATGTATTTCGTCGGACACCACCGTCACGTTGTGGCGGAGGCAGATTTCACCGATTTTTATCAGTTCCTCCCTTGTCCACACCCGTCCGGCAGGATTATGGGGATTGCAGAGCAGCATCACTTTTACCCGTTCGTCGGAGGCTTTCCGTTCCAAGTCTTCGAAATCGATGCGGTAGGTATGGTTTTCGTAAACGAGCGGGTTGCTTGCCACTTCGCAGCCGTTGTTGCGGATGGAGGAGAAAAAGCAGTTGTAGACGGGTGTCTGCACCAGTACTTTGTCGCCCGGCACGGTCAGGGCCTTGATGACGGCGGACACGGCAGGCACTACGCCGGAGGTATAAATCATCCACTCCTTTTCAATGGCCCATCCGTGCCTGCGTTTGAACCACGCGCAGACGGCTTCATAATACTCATCGGGCACCCGTGTGTAACCGAAGATGCCGTGCCCCACGCGGTCGGCCAAGGCTTCCGTGATGGCGGGAGCCGTACGGAAATCCATGTCCGCCACCCATAAAGGAACTACGTCACTGTCCGTCGCGCTATCCCATTTGTAGGAATTCGTATGGCGGCGGGGAATTATCTCGTCAAAATCGTATTTCATACGCAGTCGCTGAAACAAGTTTGTTCGTCCCAAAGTTTAAGTTCACAGTCGGCAGGTGCCTTGATGTTTTCGTCGAGGATGATGTCGCCGTAGCTTTCGGCGATGATACATCCGGAAGAGGGATTTTTCACGCCGCTTATCGGTCCGTTGATGGTGGCCCGTACGCTGCTGTACTCGAAAGCGCGGTCGCATTCCGGGCCGAAAGTACAATTCTCAAGCACCAAATCGTGGGCATAACAGAGCGGTTGTTCTCCCGTGATGTGGCAGTTCACCAGACGCAGGTTGCGCGAGTGCCATCCCAAGTATTCGCCGTTCAGTTCGGAGTCGTACACGGTGACGTTTTCCACTTCCCAAAACGCATCCTTTGTGGTAATCCTGGCATGGTGGATTTCAACGTCTTTCACGTACTGGAAGACGTATTTGCTATCACTTTCCAACCCGTCTATGCGGATGTTGCGGCTGAACATGAACGGGTATCGCCCGTCGTGCAGCTTCAGGTTCTTTATGTCCAACCGGTTGCATCTCCAGAAAACTTCGTCGGCATCGTTGATTTCCACATTCTCGATTTCTATGTCCGTCATTTCGCGGAACATTTTGGGAGCATCGATGCGTGTGTCGGTCATCTTCAAATGGTCGGAATACCACAGGGCGGAGCGTCCTCCCACGTCGAAGAAACAGCGGTCGATGACGAAACCGTGCACGTGCCAAAAGGGGTAATTGCCTTCGAAACGGCAGTTGGTGGCGATGATGTTGCTGCATTCTTTGATGGCCGATTCCCCGGCACGGACAGTGACGTGGTCCAGATGCAAGTCATGCGAGCCGAACAAGGGGCGTTCGCCACCGAATTCCATGTCTTTTATCAGTTGCATTGTATGATTGTTTTTAAAGTTTGTTACTTTAGAAGTCGTATATGGCTTTCTTATGTTTCTATTCCTATTATATATGTGCAAAGTTACACCAATATCATGGATTGCCGGGTAGACGGATTACAGATGTTACAACCCAAATTACAGAAACCGTGAGATTTTTGTCGTGCAAGGCTTCCGGTCAGATTTTCATCCACTGTTTTCCCCTCAGCCGGATCAGGAATATGATTCCACGGAAACACAATTCCGCACACATGGCCACCCATACGCCTTTCAGGCCCATGGTGGGAGCGAGCCACGCCGCCAACGAGATTCGCACGGCCCAGATGCTGAAAAAGTTCATCAATGACGGGACGAGGGTATTGGCTGCCCCGACGAATACGCCGTATGATATGATGGCTGCCGCAAACATCGGCTCGGCAAAAGTTTCAATGCGGAGTGCCATTATGCCCAGTCTGCGGATTTCTTCCACGGGAGTCATCGTACCGATAATCTGCGGTGCAAAGATGTACATCACGATGCCCATTATTCCCATGACCGCCATGCCCATGAATACGGTGATGTAAGCAAAGCGGCGAGTGAGCCGGCGCCGTCCGGCACCGAGGCTTTGTCCTACCAACGTGGTTGCGGCATCGGCTATCCCGTATCCGGGCATGTAACAAAGGCTTTCGGCGGTGATGGCAAATGAGTTGGCCGCTATGGCCGGAATGCCGAGAGGAGCCACGATGACGGTGGTCATGATTTGTGCTCCGCAAATGACGACGTGCTCCAGGCCCATCGGCAGGCTGATACGGATGGAGTTCCGGATTATCGGTGGCGCGGGAAGAGACGGGCTTTTGCGCCATGCTTTTATCTTTAAGCCGGACGAACGGGTGAAGAGATACCATAAGGTTATGGCGGCAGCTACGCTTTCGGCAAGTCCCGTGCCCAAGGCGGCACCCTGTACGCCTAATCCCGCACCGGGTATGGACAAGGTCAGCCCTCCTGCGGAAAACTCACGCGATGGGAAGATGAGGAAGAAATTGAAAACGACATCGAGAATGCACATCAGTATACCGGCGATACTGGGAATGCGCATGTTGCCGCTGCAACGTAACATGCCGGCGGCCAGAAAGTTCATTTGCAGGATGGGGAGGAAGAGCGAGAAAATCAGGAAATAAAGCGAGGCGTCGCTACGAATGGCGCTGTCGCCTCCCAACCATTGAGGCAAGGCTCCGCTGACGGACACTCCGATTGCGGCCAACAGTGCGCTGAATGCAAATGTCGAAGGTACGGAACGGCGCAATATGGAACGTGCGCAGTCCCAGTCGTCAGCTCCGATTCGATGGGCTACTTGTACGGAGAAGCCTGTGGATGCCGCAGCACAAAGTCCCCAGAAAAGCCATGTGGTGGTGGATACCAATCCGATAGAGGCTGAGGCGTTTGCACCGAGGCTTCCCACCATCGCGGCATCGATGTATTGCATGACGATGGCCGAGAGCTGGGTTACGATGGCGGGCACGCTCAATGCCACCGTAAGGCGGAGCTGTTCGCCGGATGTCATCGGTCGGCCTTCGCGGATTAGGGCGAGCAGGTGGTCTGTTTTCTTCTTCTTTTCCTTCATGTATGTTTTGGGTCTGTTTGACAGATGGTTTTGGCTTGCACTCTTCTATGACCATGCAAAGTTCGGGAGAAAGTCAGGGTTGGGGAGTAGACAAATTACGGTTGTTATAACCCGAATTACGGATATTCTTACCAATATTACGATTTCAGGCTGAAGATTAGGGCAAAATCACTATATTTGTTTCCAAGAACATAAACAATGTGCTTCAATATGGAAGAAATTATCAAGCTCGACACGGTAGGTTTGTATAATAAGCTCTATGGTGTGGAAACGTTGCATCCGTTGGTTTCGGTCGTCGATGCTTCGGAAATCAAACAGGACCTTCCGGCAAACGTCACGCTCAACTACGGACTTTATGCCCTTTATCTAAAGCAAACCAAGTGCGGAGACCTGCGCTACGGTCGGCAGTTATATGATTACCAAGAAGGTACGGTGACGAGTTTTGCACCGGGGCAAGTGGTGGAAATCCGTCGTGACACGAATGTCCGTCCGCAATGGCAGGGGTTGGTGTTTCATCCCGATCTGATACGCGGTACTTCGTTAGGGCAAGACATCAAGCAGTATTCCTTCTTTTCGTATGCTTCGAATGAGGCTCTTCATCTGTCCGACGAAGAGAAAAGCATTTACCGAGACTGTCTGGAGAAAATCAAGATGGAGCTGGCCCGTCCGGTGGACAAACATAGCCGCCGCCTCATTGTCCGCAACATCGAACTTCTGTTGGATTATTGCATGCGTTTTTATGAACGGCAATTTGTTACGCGGAGCAAGGTGAACAAAGACATTCTGGTAAGATTTGAAGAACAATTGGATGCTTATTTCCAAGGTGGACATCCGCAGTCGGAGGGGCTGCCTACCGTGAAATATTTTGCAGACCGGATGAACCTGTCGCCCAATTATTTCGGAGATCTCGTCAAGAAAGAAACAGGGCGTACAGCGCAAGAGTACATCCAAGGCAAACTGATAGAGGTGGCCAAGCAGGAAATTCTCGGTTCGAGCCGTAGCGTAAGCGAGATAGCTTACCGTCTCGGTTTCCAATATCCGCAGCATTTCACACGGATTTTCAAGAAGAGTGTCGGATGTACGCCGACCGGATATCGGGATTTGCAGGTTTGATAAGAATAGGAGGGAATGAATATATCGTCCATTCCGTTGGGTGATTGCACCTGCGGAATGGACGATACGTTTTTTATTTCAGGTATTCTTTGTAGAACTGTTCGAGCTTGTCGAATGGAATGGCTTCCGGATTGTCGTAAAGATCTACGTGGGTGGCTCCGGGGATGATCAATAACTCCTTGTTTGGGCCTTGCAATGTCTTGAACGCGTCCTCGCTGAAATAGCGCGAATGGGCTTTTTCCCCGTGGATGAGCAGTACGGCACTCCGTATTTCGTTGCTGTATGCAAGTATCGGCATGTTGATGAACGGGAGGGATGAGGTTTTGTTCCAGCCTCCGTTCGAATTGAGCGAACGTTTGTGGTAGCCGCGCGGTGTCTTGTAATAGGCATGGTAGTCCTTCACAAACTGTGGCGCGTCCTCGGGCAACGGGTCGGCGACTCCACCGGCGAGGGCATACGTTCCGTTTTTGTAATCTTCCGTGCGTTGTGCGTTGAGTTGCCGGCGGAGTTCGTAGCGCGCGTCGGCGTCCGTCCCGTCGAAATAGCCGTTGGCCGTCACCCGGCTCATGTCGTACATGGTAGAGGCCACGGTGGCTTTGATTCTGGTGTCGATGGCTGCCGCATTAAGGGCAAAACCGCCGAACCCGCAGATTCCGAGGATGCCGATGCGGTTTTCGTCAACTTCGTCACGTGTGGCGAGATAGTCTACCGCAGCGCAAAAGTCTTCCGTGTTGATGTCGGGTGAAGCCACGTAACGGGGTTCACCGCCGCTTTCTCCGGTGTAAGAGGGGTCGAAGGCAAGGACCAGGAACCCGCGTTCGGCCAATGTCTGGGCATACAATCCGGAGGCCTGTTCTTTCACGGCTCCGAACGGGCCGCTCACGGCAATGGCGGGAAACTTGCCTTCCACGTCCCGGGGTACATACAGGTCGGCGGCGAGCGTTATACCGTAGCGGTTGTGGAAAGTAACTTTCGCGTGGTCTACTTTTTCACTTTTAGGGAACGTCTTGTCCCATTCTTCCGTCAGATTGAGTCTTTTTTCCATAAAGCTATCCTTTTCTAATGGTTTTACTTGTGCCATAAGGCTTCCCGACACGCAAAGGCATATAGCCATTGCCGCAGGCATGCTTTTCCACGTTTGTTTCATTTCGTTTAGGGTTTGGTTTGATGAAGGCAAAGATAGGGACTTATGTGCTTGCTGCGGGTAGACGGATTACGGATTCTGCAACCCTAATTACAGATTTGGGGATGGCTCGCTCCGGCAAAAAAAAGAAATCCGTAATTAGGGTTGTTGTATCCGTAATTGGGGTTATATAAGCGAAAGGATAATCCGCTACCTTTGTAATAACATATAAGATAAACATGAGTATGAAAAAGGTTATACACGGAGCCGGAGGCTTCGTATGGATAGGGTAAAATGGCAAAGACAGGAGTGAAAAAGGATAATAAGACATTGGACATAAAGACCGTGTGCGAATGTTGTCATTGTTTGGGCAGCAAGACGCTGCATCCGCAGGTGAGCCTTATCAATTTGGAAAAGCCGGAACTGGAAGAGGATGCCGTGAAGTTCGAATTCTATGCCATCTTGTTGATAGAGGATTGTCCGGACGGTTGTTGCTGTTGCGGCCGGAAGTATTATGATTATTCCGTGGCCACGATGGTATTCCTTACGCCGGGCGAAATCTTCCGTATGAGCAAGGAGGACACGTTGCCCCCCAAGGGCTGGCTCCTGGCATTCCATCCCGACTTGCTGTTCCGCACCTCGCTCAAGAACCACATCAAGAATTATACTTTCTTTTCTTATCACAAGGAAGAGGCGTTACACCTCTCCCGGCGAGAGACTTCCACAGTGACTTGCCTGTTGGAGCATATAGAAGAAGAACTGCACCATCCGATTGATGCACATACCGGTACCATCCTTTCTCGCCACATCGAACTTTTGTTGGATTATTGTACGCGGTTCTACGAACGCCAATTCATTACCCGTGAAAACAAAAACAAGCTTTTGCTGGCCCGTCTGGACCGGATGTTCGATGAATATCTTGATTCCGGACGGTTGTCGGCAGGAGGTTTGCCCGTCCTGGCGCAGTGTGCCGCTGCGCTGAATCTGTCTGCGGCTTATTTTTCCGACTTGTTGAATTTCGAGACCGGTAAGAGTTTGGAGGAATATTTTGAGTTCAGGAGACTGGATACGGCCCGGCGTTTATTGTCGGAAGGCATGCACACACCGGCCGAAGTGGCTCGTTTGCTGGGGTATCCGAACGTACAATATTTCAGTCTGATATTTAAAAAGGTGGTAGGGGTTCCGCCGGGTGAGTTCCGTTATTCACGGAATTAAAAACCTCTGCACCCGTGAAGCGGATGCAGAGGTTTTGAGGTTATAACGGCATATTGCCGTGCTTCTTGGGCGGATTGCTTTGATTTTTGTTTCGGGCCATCTCCAAGGCGCGGACAAGTTTCCTGCGTGTGTCGCGCGGCATGATGATTTCGTCCACCAGTCCGCGCTCGGCTGCGCGGTAAGGATTGGAGAACTCTTCTTCGTATGCTTCCACAGCCGTCTTTTTCTCCTTCTCCGATGCTTTACGGTAGAGGATGTTGATGGCACCGGATGCCCCCATGACTGCGATTTCGGCTTGCGGCCAGGCAAAGTTCACGTCAGCACCGATCATCTTGCTGGCCATGACGATATAGGCTCCGCCGTAGGCTTTACGTGTAATCAGCGTGATTTTGGGAACGGTGGCCTCGGCGTAGGCATACACGATTTTGGCACCGTGACGGATGATACCGTCATGTTCTTGTGCCGTACCCGGCAAGAAGCCCGGTACGTCTTCGAACGTCACCAAAGGGATGTTGAAACAGTCGCAGAAACGGATGAAGCGGGCGGCTTTGTCCGAAGCGTCGATGTCGAGTACGCCGGCCAGGAATGCCGGTTGGTTGGCGATGATGCCGACGGTTTGTCCTCCGAGGCGGGCGAAACCGATGACGATGTTCTTGGCAAAATGCGGCATCACTTCAAAGAAATATTGGTTGTCAACGATGGGTTCGATAACGTCTTTGATGTCATAAGGCTGGTTCGGATCTTCCGGAATCACCGTCTGCAAACTTTCCACACGGCGGTTCGCGTCGTCGCTGCAAGGCACGATCGGCGCGTCCTCCATATTGTTGGACGGCAGGAAACTGAGCAGTTCGCGGAGTTGCATCAGTGTTTCTTCTTCCGTCGGATAGACAAAATGAGCCACGCCGCTCTTGCTGCTGTGCGTGTAAGCTCCTCCCAACTCTTCCTTGTCCACCACTTCATTGGTCACGGCCTTCACCACATCCGGCCCGGTGATGAACATGTGGCTGTTTTCGTTGACCATGAAAATAAAGTCGGTGAGGGCGGGAGAGTAGCAGGCACCTCCGGCACACGGGCCGAGGATGGCCGTGAGCTGGGGAATCACACCGGAGGCCATCGTATTCTGGTAGAATATGGAAGCGTATCCCGCCAGGCTGGTGATGCCTTCCTGTATGCGGGCGCCTCCCGAATCGTTCAGCCCGATGATGGGTGCGCCGCTCTTCAAGGCCAAAGTCTGCACTTTTACGATTTTGGCAGCGTTGGTCTCGCTCAACGAACCGCCGTGTACGGTGAAGTCGTAAGCGTAAACGAACACCTGCCGTCCGTCTATCTTGCCGTGACCGCACACCACGCCGTCTCCCGGAATCTGTTTCTTGTCCATTCCGAAGCGGGTACAACGGTGGTTCACGAATTTGTCTATTTCGCAGAACGTGTCTTTGTCGAGCAACATGTCGATGCGTTCGCGTGCCGTCATGCGGCCCGAGGCGTGTTGCTTTTCTATCTTGTCCGGTCCGCCACCCTGCGAAGCCCGTTTGTCCAATTCCTCAAACCGGGCATATAGTTCTTCTCTTTTCATGCTTCTTGTATGAGTTCTAATTCTATCAACGTTTGATTGTCTTGTACGGCCTCTCCCTCTGTCACGAGAATGTTTTTCACCCTACAGTCCGAACTGACCTTATAATTGCTTTGCATCTTCATGGCTTCGAGTACGATGGCGATGTCACCTGCCTTCAGCTCGTCGCCCGGCTGTACGGGGATGCTGACCACCTTGCCCGGCATGGGAGCCACGATTTTATCCGACTGGCGTTCGTCCGCATGCTTTTTCATGCGGAGGTATTTGGCCTGTGTGTCCACCACGTCCACGTGGTAGGAGCGGTAGAACATGTTCACGTCGTAGCTCTTTCCGCCTTCGCCGCGAATCAGTTCCGCATTATAGGAATTACCGTCGTGCAGGATGGAGCAACTGCCGTTTTCGGCCATGACGACGTCCACCACGCACGGTTTGCCGTCGATGGTGAGTTCCACGCGGTTTCCCTCTTTGTTTACCAATGTCACGTCCGCGACACGGTCTCCTATGTGTATTTCCATAAAATATCCCTTTCCTTATTATATACGTAATACTCCCTTTTGCAGGCCGAACTCGCGCCAACGGCTGATGGGGCGGGAGTCTGTCGTGCGCACGGGGCTATTCTCTTCCAGATTGAACAGGTAGTCCACGTAGGCGGCTATCATGGCCATGTTTTCTATCTCTTCGTTCTCTCCGTTGCTGCGTTGCAGCGAACGGGAATATTTTGACAGGAATGAAGTGTCGTATTCGCCTTTCACAAAAGCCGGGGTGTACATGATGCGGCGCAGGTAGCTGATGTTGGTTTTCAGTCCCGTGATTTTGAACTCATACAACACACGCCGCATACGTTCGATGGCAAACTGGCGGTTTGTGGCCCATACGATGAGCTTGCCGATCATCGGGTCGTAGTAGAGGGGGATTTCGTAACCTTCGTACACGTAGCTGTCGATACGCACGCCGATGCCGTTCGGCTCCGTGAGCTGGCGGATGATGCCGGGGCAGGGGATAAACCCGTTTTCCGTGTCTTCGGCGCAGATACGGCACTCGATGGCGTGTCCGCGTTGGAAGAGATCCTCTTGTTTGAAGCGCAATGCTTCACCACCTGCCACATGGAGTTGTTCTTTGACGAGGTCTACGCCCACCACTTCTTCCGTGATGGGGTGTTCCACTTGCAGACGGGTGTTCATCTCCAGGAAATAAAAGTGGCGGTATTTGTCCACCAGAAATTCTATGGTACCGGCACCACGGTAGTTCACCGCCCGGGCGGCGGCTATGGCTTTCTCGCCCATCTCCCGGCGGAGTTCCGGCGTGAGGAAAGGCGAAGGGCTTTCTTCCACAATTTTCTGGTTGCGGCGTTGCACGGAGCACTCCCGGTCGAAGAGATGCACCACGTTGCCATAGGCATCCCCAAGTATTTGGAATTCGATATGATGCGGCTCTTCCACGAATTTCTCCAGATACACTGTGTCGTCTCCGAAAGAAGACATGGATTCCGAGCGGGCCGAGTCGTAAGCCTCTTTCACTTCGTCTTCGCTATGGATGAGGCGCATGCCTTTTCCGCCGCCACCCATGGAGGCTTTCAGCATGACGGGAAAACCTATTTCCTTGCAGATGCGTAAGGCTTCATCAGCGTCTTTCAGCGGTTCGGCAGTGCCCGGAACCACCGGTACTCCGGCCGCCATCATGCGTTGTCGGGCTGCAATCTTGTCTCCCATGGCTTCCATCGTATCGGCTGTCGGGCCGATGAAGATGATGCCTGCGGCCTCGCAACGGCGGACAAACTCCGCATTCTCGGACAGGAAGCCGTAGCCGGGATGGACGGCGTCGGCTTTGCATTTTACGGCCACGTCGATGATACGGTCGATGTTCAGATAACTTTCGTGCGACTCGGCCGCGCCGATGCAGTAAGCTTCGTCGGCATACATCACGTGCCTTGACGTACGGTCGGCCTCAGAAAATACGGCCACGGTACGCAAACCCATTTCGCGGCACGAGCGCATGACCCGTACAGCGATTTCGCCACGATTGGCGATCAAAACTTTTTTAATCATCTTTATTTCATTTATCCTACATGTTCTCCTAACCCACGAGCAAGAACAGTTCTTTAGTGAATGGCAGGTCTTCTGACTCGCCCCCTTTCTGAAACCTTCCCGGCCATGACAAACAAGTGGCCAGTGGTGATGGTGCTTTTTCAGAAAGTTCACGGAGCATCACAGCAGCGGGACTGTCCGGGATTTGCACCCGATTCCCTTTTAATCCGTACGCAAGGACTTGCGCACAGAACCGATTCTTGTGCAAAGGTACGTCTTTTTTCCATTACAGCCTAATGGTTTCAAAAGAAATTAATTCTCCGTAGGACGGAAGATGTCGGGCGGATTTGTAGAGAGGAGATTAGACATAAGCACAAAAGAACATATTTTTTCCGTAGAAGTCATCTTATCTTTTTGTTCTTTTGTTCTTCTATCTCATAAAATGTCTCTTTGTTACTGTATGGGAGGATTTCAGTTCAAAAAGACAGCGTTTTCGTTTTATCTGACAGGCCAAAAACGGGTGAACCGTAGCATACAGAGCATCTTCTTGTATATTTATACGGTATATGTGTTGCTGTTTTGCATATTTTCTGCATATATGCAATTCAATCTCAAGAGAATGACAAATCATTCGGCTGAAAGCGGAAAATCATTCTCCGCATGTCGGTTCGTGTTTCTCTTTCAAACGCCGGAAAAATGTCTTTTTTCCGGCAGAATTCCGGCTTGCAAACCGCGTGCCGGATTTATTTGGCTGCTTTTTCCGTTCCAAAATCCGGTAACATCATGCAAGCCGGATGTGTCTTTAAGCTTACGCGCCGAGCCACTTCATGCGGCAGGAAAGGCATGAACGGGTGACAGAGGATAAATATTCTTGCGCATGAGTTGTCATTTTGTTATTCCTGACGGGCTGTATGGTTGCGTTATTCTTGTCCGAAGCGTTATCTATGTGCAAATACGCGATTCTTAAGGATGCGAAAATGACATCGTGTCAAAGTGTCAACAGCATGCCGGATTGGGCTTTAATATTTTTTAAGTATAATATAACGTCTTCCGGCAAGTATTTTATGAGGTTCGTTCGTATATATATTATATTCACGTTAAGTTGATAGTATGAATAAAATATTGTATGGCGCGCTGGGAGCCTTCTTCATTTCTTTTCCCATGCAAGCGAAAATACTCGTGTATCCGAGGATAGAAGACAGGGCCGTTGTGGACGACGGCCGTTACAAGGTGTACGTCAGGGAAGCCGGGACAGAAAATGCGTGGCGGGAGTTACAGGTCTTTTCGGTGGAAGTGGACATGGACACCCGGAGCCGGGCGGCCATGGCGCAGTTCGACGCAGACGAGCCGGTGGAGGTGAAGGTCGTCACGCTGGGACAGATGGCCGACAACGTAAAAATACGGCCGCTCTCGCAAGGTATATCATATAATAAGGTGGGCGAGCACGCCTTGACGTTCCGCTTGGAGCGTCCGGCCAAGTTGAGTGTGGAGTTCGGGGGCGACCGCATGGGCAATCTCCATTTGTTTGCCAATGCGGTGGAGACGGAGACGTATGACGGAACGGAGCGCGAAGGTGTCGTGGTTTGGGACGGCGGTTCGAAAGATATTTTCCGGAAAGATTGCCGTCTGATTTATTTCGGTCCCGGCGTACATAAGCCCAAGGATCTGCCCAACGGCGAGATAGACGTACCGAGCAACTGCACGGTCTATCTGGCACCGGGAGCTTTGGTGAAAGCCAAACTCCGGGTGGACAGGGCGAAGAATGTGCGGATTGTGGGACGCGGGATGCTGTTTCAGCCCTTGCGCGGCGTGGAAATCACCCGTTCGCGCAACGTACACGTGGAAGGCATTACGGTGGTCAACCCCCAGCATTACACCATATTGGGCGGCGAGAGCCGTAAGGTGACGGTCAGGAATGTGAAGAGTTTCTCGTCCCGGGGGTGGAGCGACGGAATAGATTTGATGTGTTGCCACGACTGGTTGGTGGACGATGTGTTTCTTCGTACGAGCGACGACTGTCTGGCATTTTACAACCACCGTTGGTGGTTTTGGGGAGGGACGAGCAACCTGACGGTGCAAAACTCCATTTTGTGGGCCGATGTGGCGCATGCCATTAACGTGGGAGGCCATGGCGATGACCGTTCCCCGAAGGGAGAGACGCTTCGCGGCGTGAGGTTCCGTAACATAGACGTGCTGAACGTGGATGAGGATGACGACAATTACCGTGGAGTGATGGCCGTGTGTGCGGGGGACAAGAACCGGGTGGAGGATGTGTCGTTCGAGGATATCCGGGTGGAAGACTGCGAAGAGGCCCGGCTGATAGACATTCGTGTTATTTTCAATGAAAATTACGCTAAAATCTGCTGAATAGCTTAAAATGAGCGATTTATGAGTGTTTCACCTCAATGGAGGTAATGATTTAGCAACGGTTCTAATTTCTGCAATATGCATACGTTTGCTTGTCAAACAACTCTTGTCAGTTGCAAAAGTACAACAAAAACTTCGGCTCGCAAAAATATAGTTTATCTTTTATGATTTATTTTCAGTTATGATTAGATAATTTCAACTGAGTTTACAAATGTACTTCGCAACTTGCCTGTTAGTTCTTGATGCGCAATTATATGTAGCTAAAATGTTAAAAATGTAGCATAAGATGGCTTTTTATCGCAAATGTTTCTTTTTTATGAAACAATATGAGTATCTTTGTCAACCAAAAAGAATAATATGGCACAAAATATCTTCCGACTTGTCTTGACAGACGAGGCACAGGACTTCATTGAGAGTTTACCCGAAGCGGTATCTTACAAGATATACTACAACATCAAGCGTGTTGCAGGAGGAGAACGCAACAAGGAACTTTTCAAGAAGTTGGAGAATTCGGAGATATGGGAATTTCGTACATTGTACAACAAAACTGCTTATCGCTTGTTTGCTTTTTGGGACAAGGACAAAGAAACATTGGTGATTGCCACTCACGGCATCATCAAGAAAACACAAAAGACACCGAGCAAGGAGATAGCGAAAGCAGAAGCAATAAGAAAAGAATATTTCAAAAACAAATAATTATGGCACAGATGAATCTTACCCCATTGGACGATGTGCTTGACAAGCACTTTGGAAAAGTTGGTACTCCGAAACGTGACGCTTTCGAAAGTGACGTGGATGAAGCGTTGCATGCTTACCGTTTGGGAGAAGCCATCAAGAAGGCTCGCATAGAGCAGAACTTGACACAAGAACAACTTGGTGAGCGCATAGGTGTGAAAAGAGCGCAAATTTCCCGATTGGAGAGAGGGTATAGCATTACTATTCCAACTATGCGAAGAGTGTTCAAGGCTCTTGGTGTGGTAACTGCAACCATAGATTTGGGAATTGCAGGAAAAGTGGCATTGTGGTAAAAACATCATAGCAAAGTCCTCTCCATTGATAAAGATAGAGAGGACTTTGCGTCTTACTTTAGCTCAACCTCTATACTCTTATTAGGTAAGAAAGAGATGCTTCCTTGATAAAGTGGCTTGATAGAATCATATTTGCCCGAGAAATCAGAACTATATACTGCCACATGATAAGCGTCCGAAGTTAAGTTTGAGAGATTGAAACTTACATCAAACTTACACATGCAGTCTGCCTCAAGTGTAGGGTCTCCCAATGGAACCAAGACAATACGGATTTCTCTGTCCTGTGAACTTACTTGAGGGCGAAAACCTGTTACCGCACAATTGGCTTGGAGGTCTTTCACTTTGAAATGAGCGACACCTTTTGCATCAACAGAAATCAACATTAGTGTTGGCTTTGCCATTTCTGCCTCATAATATTCTGGACGACTTTCTGTTGCAGAAAAGGAAGATGTACAGCCAAAGCTCACCACATCACTCATTCTAACTTGCTCCATGGTATTCTGTTCCGTAGAACAAGCCTCCATCGTCATAGCTGACAAAACTAAAAATACAATTTGCTTAACCATATCTATTTCTTATTTTGAATTGAACGAATTGACTCAATCAACTTGTAAGTGTCGATGATTGCTTCCAGTGATTGTTCTGAGGAAGTTTTCCGTTTTTCTACAGCATCGACAAAACCTTTGATGGTATCAAAGTAACCTTGCGTAACTATCTGGTTATTGTGGATAGTAGGCACGAAGTCATTTCGGTCGAACAAATGAACTTCAACCATTTTCAGAGGATAGACTTTCTCTAACGGCACTCCCATAAACATAGTTTGCTTACCTTTATATATCAGACTATCCATCTGATTCATTTCAAAAATACCATTTGAAGTGTTTACCGTCATGCTCTCTTTCGCATTATGCCAAGAGTAACCTGTTGACAACTCTAATATACCTGTGGCTTTTTCGTGTTTGAGTACCAACATGAGTGTATGATGCTTTACCCATTCTGCAAACTTGACTTCTGCCTTTCCGAATAGAAATGTCACATAATCCAAAGGATGAATAAAAAGGTCTAACAAAGCATCTCCTTCGGGATATGCCCCAGTCAGATATTTAAGATTATAGCTCATGTTTCCCCTACATTTCTGCAATTTCTTTTTCAGAATACGGATGACAGGGGCGTTCCGCTTTTGCAACCCAACTGTTACTTGTGGAAAGTTAGCTTCTTTCCTCATACTGATTAGCTGCAACAGTTCATCTTCACTTTGACATGGAGGTTTTTCTATAAATAGCGCCTTGCCACTCTTGATAACCTCCGAAGCTATTGCGAAATGAGATTGTGGAGAAGCCGACACAAACACACCCTTAATGTCATCATCATGCAAAATATCTGCCAAAGAAGTTGTTGCGCAGACATTGGGATAAGCCGCTTCTATAAGTGGTATCTTGTCTTTTGACTTACAGCATATATACTTCAATGGAACATGAAGGTAATTGAGTACAGGATACAAGTTGTTTGTACTATGGTCGCCTACGCCCACAAAAGCATAGTTGCCACCATACACCTGCTTCAACTGCCTCATGCTCCGTATTCGTTTATAACGGTCAATGATGTTCTTTATTATAGATTCCATTAGCTACAAATTCGATTGATGTATTTCCTATATGTTTCATTAACGTTGTTTGTCCATTGATATTTTCCGTAAAAGACTTGAATGAGTTTCTTGGGCAGAATTTTCTCGAAGTTTCGCAACAATATCAAGTCATACTTACGATGGAAGTTAATCCAACAAGCATTGCATTCCTTTGAGTACTTGCATTGTATCTTATGCGCAAATCTTGAATTGAATATATCATCCAAGGAATGTGTATGGATATTGCCAAGCTTCACGTTGAGATTCTGACATAGTGGAACATCACCATTGGAATATATTACCAATTCACTAAAGATACTTTGGCAACGCAATTTGAGATTACCGTTTCGCCATTCTTCATACAAAGCTACAAAGTCAAAGTTTTCCTCTGTTTCATGGATATTCTGAGGTATGCTTTGAATGTAATTGGCAAAATCTACAGAAAGAAGCTCCGCCTTGGTGTCAAAGAAATCCATCGTTCCATAAATTCCAATTCGCACATCAATGCCATAGTCTTTTGCTATGTCTATGACATATTGCATATCAGAAAAGGTATTCCATGGTGACAGGCAAAACATGAGTGATACTGGAATCTCATCTTTCACCGCCTTAACGACCTCCATCACCTTATCATGCCCATTGCATCCTCTCATGTTCTTGTATGTTTCCTTATTGCCATCAAGGGACACATACAAATGAGCTGGCTGGAACTTTCTCACTGCATCTATCACTTTTTGTGGACTTAGGCAGTTGGAAAGTAAAGTGTATTTGGGATGATTCTCCTTGAACCACTCCATGATTGCATCTGCCTCTGGGTGAAGCAAGAACTCCCCACCTTCCAATCCTACGACGGTGTGTTGTGTGATACATTTGCTGCGCATAATTTCCTTGATGTCTCTAAAAGAAAGATGCTCCACTGGTTTTTGCCAAATTGAGCAATGTTTGCAACGAGATTGACACTTTGTTGTGGAATACAACATTAACGTGCTCAGCACCTTGTGCCGAGGGCGTAACATATTGTTGAGGTACAGAACCCCATTTCGTATATAGTCTTTTGTCTTGTACATGCGGTCTTAAGAAACTTTTGTGTTTCTACTATTAGAGATACATCAAAAGTTCCAAAGACTGCATGATGACATTGTTTTTACCATGTGAACCTAATTCCAAATGGAACAGAAATGGTGAATGGATGCTCCGTCCAAATGGTATGAATCGCACCACCATTAGGAATATACCAGTTGAACGAAGGTTCCAAATACAAGCTCCATTTTGGAATCAAATTGTATTGTAATCCAGTTCCAACACCTACCGCCCATTGTACAGATGGCGTGAAATACCAACTGTCTTTGTATGGAACTGTTGCTCCTGTAACATATCGTACACTATTCTTTCCATGTATTGGTATATTCAAAAGAAGACCTGCAGAGGAGTAAGCAGACCATCTTTTTGAATTAAACCATTTATAGGAAGTTCTAACAGGTATTCCTAAGTAATGAACTTTTTGGTCTCTACCTATATAGTATTCACCCTCACCCAATATAAAATTAGATTTTAAGAGTGAATATTGCAATCCTGTTTCCACATTCCAATTCTTTCCTATTTCTTTTGTTAATGATATGCCAAAAGTTATAGGCTTATAATGATGCTCATGTTCTACAATCTCACCACTATTATGTTTGGCGATTGCCATAAGTGCTACCGTGTCAGTAGATATTCCATCATGTTCTTTCTGTTGAAGATAGTTATAATAATCACCCCATGTAGAAAAAACATCAGGTATTATAGGAGTTGGACTGTCTGGGTCTGGTAAGCCACTACTACTTCCTGCAATCAGTTTGTAGGTATTTTGAGCCAATGCAGAGCTCAAAGAACCCATGGCAAGTAGCTGCCACTTATTTTTGTGACTTGGGGTAACTTCTTTTGCTATGAATTCTTCCAACTTAGGAGCAACCTGTTTTATCGTATCGAGTGACAAAGTATCTTTTTCTATTACTATTAAAATATTGTTTGTAGAATCCTTCTTTTCAGAATCAGTTTTTATGCCGACAGAATCAGCTACTGCGTAATTTGGCAATTCCATTTTGCTCTGACTTGTTGTTGCCACTATATTCTTATCAGTTACTGATAAATGGGTATTTGGCTGCACAGTCTCACGATTGACAGTACGTTTCCCCTTGTCATCATTTACCTTAGCAACAGGAAGTTGCTCTTTTTCCGTCCCTCTCTTCCAAAACAGGTATTTGCATATAGGTATGCTGATAAGAATGATGGAAATGACAGCAAGCATTCGCCTATTTATCATGTCTCTCAACAATACTTTTGCTCTTGTTAGTTGTGATGATGAACTGTGCGGCTCGATACCAAGTTTTTCTGCAATTTCTTTATGCGAGAATCCATCAATGACAGCCATTCTGAACACCTTGCGGTATCCAGAAGGTAACTTGTCGATTATCTCCAACAGTTCTTTTTCTTCCAACTTGGAATCAGAAGCAAATGAACTTTCCACATCAAACCCATCCTTAATCGCAGAGAATGGCACCATCTGTATTTTACGCATTCTCTCCAAATATCTTAAAGATACATTTTTTGTAATGGCAACAATCCATTCCCCGAACTTGGAAGCATCTTTTAGCTTTTCTAATGAATAATAGGCACGTATAAACGATTCTTGGACGAGGTCACTCACTGTGTCCTCGTCCTCTTGGGTAATCCTTATGCAAACATTTCTCATTCGTTGAGAATATGTTTCGTAAACAGTTCTTAAAGCGTCAGCATCCCCAGCCTTCACTCTTTCTATTAGCTTTTCTATCTTCATGTTGGGTGTGCGAGATTGTGCACATTATATATAAGATACGTGGAAAAGCGAAAAGACTGCGTAAGAAACTGTTAAAAACATAAAAATCCGAACAGAATGCACCATTGCGTTTCTGCTCGGACTCTTATTATAACAAATGAAGAGTTATAGCTTTAGACCACATTTTGTAAATTTCCTTAGATTATTCCATTGTTCCTTGAACCATTCTGTTATTGGTTGTCTATTGACAGCCAATATCAATAGATTTGGTTTTGCAGATGTTGAGAAAACTTTGATTTCAGCATTATCCACATTGAACTTTTTCCTGTATTCATCGGAATAGAGCGAGCCACTAAATTTCAAGGGGTTTCCAGTTAGAAGCAGTTCGGTTTGCTCGGCAGTGAAGCCTATTTTCCTACAAAGATTTTCAATCTGCAAGAATGCTTCCAACCTCGGAAACCATTGCTTGGCTTTACAGATAATTCCGTTGAGAAAAGATACGTCTGTTGCGTGCTTGTTCTTCAATTCCATGACCTCTGATTGGTGCTTTTGATGCATCTCACTGAGTTGTCTGCTATGGCTATCCTCCATTCGTTGTATTTTCTTATGTAGTTCATCTATGTATTGCTCTCGGTCAGTGACAAGCTCGCACAACTTTTTGTTGTGCTGCTCCACCTCCCTTAATTTTCCACTGCCCAAAAGAGAACCAATCTTTGATACAAGTGCTGTCTTGGCTTCTGTTTTCGCTGCTTGCAGCTTCTCCGTGTTGATTTCGCTCTTGGTCTGTTTGAGCAGTCGCTCCGCTTCCTCCACATCAGATTGCAACAGTTTCATGCAGTTTTGAAGTCTCTCCGTCTCTCGCTTGATGTTGCGGTAATACTGTGCCGTGGTGGTATGCCTCGCATCCGATCCACGGACACCTCGCTTCAAGCCATACTTGCCCATGGCTTCCGCATAACTGTCGTGATAGTCAACCATCTTGTCACGGTTGAGCACATCATCGGCACACAACCTCACGGCATTGGCTTTCTTGCGGTATGTCCGCTTGCCTTCTTCCGCTGTCTTGTTCTTCGCCTTTCTCCGCTCGCCTGTCACTATCGGAACGATGGAGGCGTGGAGGTGAGGCGTGTGCTCGTCCATGTGGAGAACCACCGAAACGACATTCTCCTTGCCGAATGTGTCCTGCAACCACTTCAAGCTGTCGTTGCACCAATCGTCAAGCTGACCATTGGCTGCGATGTTCATCATGTCCTCGTGCGTTCCAGACAGCACGGTTCTAATCACCCTCACCTGGTCATTGGTTATCTTGCGCTTGATGCCTGCCGTCTTGATGCGGTGGGCGATGGCTTCGTCACGACCATACACACCGCTCGGCATCTTGACAAGCTCACGGTTGAGGTGAGTTCTCGTAGGGTCAGCGTTGTCGGGTATCACCTTGCGTTCTATGTGGTCTGACTCCCTTGCGTCAGAGCTGCCCTTTGCCTTCTTGAAATCCAAACTGAAATGTCCCATAATAAACTTGTTTTTGAGTTGTACAAATCCGCTTGCCGCATTGCGCCCTGCGCATGGCTCACGGGGTTTCAAAAGGGGATACCCCTTTGCTCAAATGGGTGTTTTTAGCGGTGGCGTGCCACTGCGTCAAGAAAACGCCCTATTGAGCTATGGCTTTTCCGTTCAGAATAGCCATTGGAGCAGGAATCGCCTACATGCCCAAGGCTGCGCCTTTCTTTCGAGATGGAACAGTCCGCTTAACAGGCTGTACTTGGTGTACTGACTGTTTGGATTTTACTCCGCACAGATAGTCGTTCAAGTCTTTGTACTCACAGTACAAGTGAGATGCATCCCTCACACGGTAGCCGAGGGCGTTCTCGATGGCAAGCGTTGCCTTCCGCCCTGCATCATCGTTGTCGAGCAAACAACTGATGCGCTCGTAGCCGTAGAGTGCGTCAACAGCCTTGTCCACATTGCTTGTGGAGTTGAGTACCACATAGTCCTGCGCTTCCAATGATGGACAAGACGGAAACTTCCACAAGCGCAGCGAGAGAAAGGAGAGGTAGTCCATCATACCCTCGAACACGTAGCAGGTGTATCTTGGCTCGCCTTGCTGTCGGATATGGGTGATGTCCTTGGGTGACATGCAGCCCTTGAAGAATAGGTTGCGCACCTCGTAACCGCCCGACTTGTTCTTGAAACCGATGGCGAAGTAGCTTTTGCCACCATGCGAGAAGTGGAGTTCCACACATTCCTTTCTGGCAATATGCAGGTTAATCTTACGCTCGCTCAGATAGCGCAGGAGTGCAGGATGGTTAAGTTCCCTAACCTCTAATCTCTCAAAACTCGGTTCAGAGGCTTGCTGAATGAAAGAAAAGTCGGTCGGTCGGACATGGAGTGCTTGCTTCTCCAGCTTGTCCAAGAGATATGGCAAGCTATCTGATGCGTAGAGGTATGACGCAAGGGTGATGATGTTGCCGCCCTTGCCCACTCCGAAATCGAACCAACTGTTCATCGTAGTGTTCACTTTGAAAGATGCCTCACTCTCGTTTCTCAATGGTGACTTGTACCAAAGGTTAGCACCCTGTTGCTTGACAGGGCAGTGTCCCAAACTTTGCAGATAGTCTGCAATCTTGATTTGTTTTGCTTCTTGAATGTTCATATCTTACTGTGGATTAAGTGGTGAATGTATTTTTGATGAGTTGTTGAAAATAAAGAATAATCATATGAGAACCAACGAATTAGCATTACAACAAACTCTCAACAAATTCCTCGTCACAACAATTTACGGAGCAAAAGAGAAAGATAGGTATAAACCATCATGTTTTCTCTTTTCATCAGTCCCATTCTTTTGTTGAGTATTATGTTGAGAATATGTAGAACCATAAATATCTGATATTCAATACTTATTTCATCATGTTCAACAATTCATCAAATTATTTGCCGTTTAATTTGTCTCTCGTTATGGTGTAGAACCTGCCCACACGTTTGATGGGTGAATATAGGCAACCATTGTTGTAGTTATACTCGTATGTAGTGTATGTGAGACCATTTGGTGCAGGTTGCAGTTTCCAACAGTCTTGCACTGTCTTTCGCACAAGGTGCTTCTCCGCTTTCACGTGGTTGCACTGCAATAAGGAAAGGGCATCATTGAGGCAGAACTGTAAGCTATCTGTCTGGGTGTTTTCCATAATTTCAAGAAACAACTCCGATAGTTCCACCTCAAGTCTGTTGCGGTTGCAGCGGATGATTCTCCGCAAGGCATCAGTCGCAATCTGCTCGGGGGCGAACCACATTCGGCTCTTCTGATGTGTTGACAGCGTTCTGCCTTGCAGATGGAACAGGAAAGCAGGTATCTCAGCAATCAGTTTACGCAAGAAGTCAGTATCGTCAGATTGCAGCGATGAAATCTTTCTCACCCAATATCGGGTCTCTCCCTCGTCAATGATGACAGGCAGGGATTCGTTGTTGGAGCACAGCACAAACTTGGCAAAGAAAGAAATCTCGTTTCTGTCCTTGCCCTTGGCTTCCACCTTGTAGGAGAGTGTGGTGCTGAGATTCTTTAAACGCTCAGAATCCTCCCTGCGACTGAGTAGCACCTCATCCACGACTATGAGCAGCTTGCCAGCCCAATCTGCATTGAACTGACTGCGGAAGTCCTCGTTGGTATTGAACGTAACGTTGTCTTGGAACAACGCTTTCAGAAAGTTCAAGAACGTGGTCTTGCCTGTGTTCCTCTCCTCAGACACAAGCAAAAGAATTGGAAGTTTCTGCACAGGTCTGAGATAGAGCAGTTGCAGATAGTCCATGCCAAGTTCGTATTGCTCACCGAAGATGTGAAAAAGCAATTTCTTGATGTTTGGAAAATCCCCTTTCATTGGCTTGTGGCTTATCGGCTCGTAGAGATTGAGAAAACCGTCTATTACAGTTCGGTGGTTCACATGTTCGGGAACGGTACAGAATCCGTCATACTTGTGGACATACTTGATGAATTCCTTGCCGTAGTCCTGACGCAAGGTTTCCATGTTCCAAGGGATGCGCTTTCTTACCTTCCCTCCATTGATAGTAGGTTGGTCAACCACCTTGTATAAGGTTGTGCCAACACGGATGAACACCTCGTTTGGTGGAGGTGGTGCCTGTGGCTGCATGGTAGCAACTTCAACTGGCAGTTTGTTGTCATTTGTCATGTTCATAAATTCTCCTTTGTAACTTATAAAAATTAAAGTTGCAAAGGTAATGGCGGAAAATCAAAATACAAAACTCAAACTTGCGCAGAATGGAGAAGTTTGCACCGACAATGTTAAAAGATTGGAAATCAAGGTGCTTGATATTGTCTTTCGGGATAAAATAAAACGAAAAAATCCCAAAGAAAGGCTTCCTTGTAAACCTTTCCTCGGGATGAACAAAAAGTAATTTTACATTACCCTTTTACTTGTCTGGTTCTAATTCTTCTACTGCATAAATGGCATGTAGCTCAACTTTCTTAATCTTAGGATATGCCGTTTTATAATAACCTGTCACATCTTTGACTATACTTTTTTGATCATAGTAAAATGTAGCCAAAACGACTTCCGTATAATTACCAATAGGTAATAAATGCCAAACTTCGGAGTTATCAGCATTTGGTTGAATCTTAAGAATTCCATCCATGCGGACATTTCCTTTATCATCTGTAATGGTTAGTCTCTTGGTTGCATAAGGGCCGGAAGGAATATAAACACGAGTACGTATTGTATAATATTTATTGTATGAGTCTTTCTCTATGGCATCAGCTGCAATAGTTGCAGAATCCTCAGAAGAAACACCTTCAACAAAACATTTTCTATCTACCACATACATTGTTCTACTAAGTTCCCAAAGAGTCGTCCAATCTTTTACTTCAACCTTTAATACAGCAGTATTTCCATCGGAATCGGTTATGGTGATAGTGGTATTTCCTACAGAAACACCACTTACATAGATTTCTTTCTCTGCTTCATTTGTTGAGCACGAGACTTTGGCTATACTTTCATCGGAAGATGTTGCTGATATTTTGCCTTTAGCTCCATTTACATTAACTTTGCTGCTACTTTCCGTATAGGTGGTAAGAGAGGTAATCACAATCTTTTTACCAGTATTTATGTCACCAATGATTTCGTCTTGTGTGAGTTGAATACCAGAGTCATCATCACCACAGCTTGCCAAAGATAGCAAAGCGGTTAATGCAATAAGAATCATTTTAATTTTCATACATTTCTTCAATATTAAAGGGTTACACTTATATCTAATAAACGCAGACCGTATCAAAAACTTGCATGAGATTTCATATTTTTCTTCATGTGCAATATAAATCACCCTATCAAGAATTTTGTGAATCAATAAATCTATACGACAGTAAATCAATAAGTCAATACGACAGTGAATATCCAAGCGTCAAAGATGCGACCATTCTCAACTAAAAGCATTTGTCCCTCCGTAGAGTTGCAGGACAATGGCTGTTTTCTCTTTTGCTCCGTACAACCTCTTGAAGATGGCATCACGAAGTTGTGCTGCACCATTAGAGGTGAGACGGAAGCAAATGGCAACAACCATAGGGAATCCATACAATGTTTGCCAAATACCTTTGGAAAGTTCTTGCCTCTGTTGGACTTCCGACATCAACAACATACCTTCTTTATATATGGCTCGTATCACAGAGTTGAGTTTCGGGGCGGTAACATGAAGCATATCCACCAACTCGCCCTCACTCATCCACAAGTTCTCCAAGTTGGACGGAATGGATAACATTCCATTTCCGCCCACGGTGATTACAGTCCTTTTCATGCCATTCCTCCCATAACTGGCAAATGCCCCTTGATTCGACTTTCAAAGACTGCTATGTCATGGTCAAGCTTGGTGCTTGTCACCTTAGCGTATATCTGCGTTGTGGTGATGTTCGTGTGACCAAGAATCTTACTCACACTTTCTATCGGCATACCATACTCCAAGGCTAAAACAGCCCAACTATGACGGGACACATGGAACGAAACCCGCTTCTTGATGCCACACATTACAGCTACTTTTTTGATGCGCTTGTTGATGCCGTCAAGATTACCAATGTTGAACAAGTGGTTTCCCTTTCTGAAAGATTTGTATCGCTCAACAATCTGCATAGGAATATCCATCAGCTTGATTTGAAACGGCACGCCTGTCTTCTGACGTTTGGACACAATCCAAGGAGCACTGTTTACCATGCTGATATTGTCCTCAGTCAAGTTCTTGATGTCAATGAATGATATACCTGTCCAACAACCAAAGATAAAGAGGTCTCTTGCAAATGCCATATTGGGGTCTTCCAACTTTATATCAGTCATGGCAGTAAGCTCATCCAAGGTCAAGAACTCACGTTCCTTGTGGTCTGGGTCAACGTGGTACATGGCAAAAGGGTTTCTCGGTATCTTGC
>ENA-OPCL01000100-OPCL01000100.1-human-gut-metagenome-genome-assembly--contig:-NODE-100-length-75186-cov-3.134112_pt1 | contig 75186 bp, 94 predicted proteins | sample MGYA00241251_ERZ501482 | MGnify/ENA primary metagenome ERZ501482 (study PRJEB25962, sample SAMEA2042581) | human gut metagenome | biome: human gut; feature: human-associated habitat; material: faeces... | reverse complement strand
TCCTTTTGTGCCGAGCCATGCGGCGGGTGCGCCATGACGTTATCCCGGCGGGACTTTCCCGCCCGGGATAACCGAGCGACCAACACCGACGCCGGAAAACAGGCATAGCAGCCTGTCGGCGACGAAGCGCAAAATACATAATGATACTCCCTTATCGCCATAGTCCGAGCGTTCAGAGCGTCGCAGGCAATGGGTAAAGCTGCCTTAAATGAGCAGGGGTGCAATTCCCGCGAGGTTGTGCTAACAGCCGCCCGGTTAAAGCCCACTTTTTGTAACTTGACTTTTTAGCCATTTATGAAAGGGGGTATTTTCCTATGGCAAAAAAGGAAACAGCAAGCCCCGCTATCCCTGTATTCCCTATGTTAAAGACCGTTGAGCAAATGAGCAAGATTAGCGGTATCGGGGAAAATAAACTGCGCGAGCTTATGGATAGTGGCGAGCTTGAATATATACAAAATGGAAACCGTCGTTTGATAGCTGACGCTGCAATCTGGGACTGGTACCACAGGGCAAAGACGACAGCGAAGCCCCCGGCACGACAGGGAGGTTAAGCTATGGCTATATCAACAAGGCAGGGTAAGAATAAACGCGACAGCAACGGCGTACTGACCGGACGACCCGGCACAGTCTACGACGTAAACATAAAGTACACCGCCCCGGACGGAAAAAAGAAGTCGTATGCAAAAAAGGGCTTTGCCACCAAAAAGGAAGCAGCACAGCATGAAGCGGAAATGAAAACGAAGCTCCAAAATCCGGGGCAAGTTGCTTCTATTACTTCACAGAGGAAACAGACTGTCGCTGCCTATCTCAATGACTGGGTGGAAAGCTATGCAAGAGTGAACTTGCGCCCCTCTACTTACGACGGGTACAAAAGAACGATTGCAAACTACATCACGCCATATATCGGCGGCGTTGCCCTTAATCAGCTTACCCCCGCTATGGTAGACAAAATGTTTCAGCAGATTATTGACAAAGGCTTGAAACCGTCCACCGCAGCCGGGGCAAAGCGTGTTTTGAGCGTGGCGTTGAGCCATGCCCGGAAATACCGCTATATCGAAACAAACGCAGCAAAGGACACGCTTACGAAGTTTGGAAAGAGCGACAAGACCCCCGACCCGTACACGCCGGAACAGGTAAAAGCCCTTATGCAGCGCGTCGAGGGTACCGTTTGGGAAATGCCCGTTATCTTAGGCGGGCTTTACGGTATGCGCCGTTCTGAAATCTTAGGCTTGCGTTGGCGCAATGTGGATTTGGAGAACAACACCTTTGATGTTACCGAGCAGCTACCTTTCAAGGTACCGCCAAAAACAAAAGTCATTGAAGAAATGGCACCGCCGAAATCCAACGGCAGAAAGCTACCCATTACGGAGCTTGCCCGCCCGTTCTTCCTCAAACAGCTTGCCATGCAGGAAGTACAGAAAGAACAGGCAGCAAAAGACGGAAAGCCTTACTATGACAATGACCTTGTTGTAGCAAAGCCGGACGGCGCACCTATCGCCGCGTCGTGGGTGTCCTCTCAATTTGGAAAGCTGCTTGAAGATTTGGATATGCCGCACATTCGTTTTCACGATTTACGACATACGGCAGCGACCAATATGCACCAACTGACAGGCGACTTCTATACGGTTGGCGAAGTCTTGGGGCATACGCTTGCGGGTATCGGCGCGTCGCTTGGGCTTTCCATGAACTTTGAAGCTGTTACCGCCCGTTATGTGGACGTGCGGCTTGAACGAAAAAAAGAAGTTTTGGACGCTTACCATAGCGCGGTGGAAAAAGCAGCCCCGGAGAAACCAAAGGAAGCCGAGCCGAAAAAAGGAAAACGGGCAGCAAAGAAAAAACACAGCGAAATAGACCTTTAACCGCTGTATCTCTTTACTGCTCTTTACAACCTTTTATATGCCCGCGTGGAATTTGGGCACCATTTGGGCACCATTTACGGAAAAAGCACCATGAAAACAGAGGGTAAAAGAAACGCCGACAACTCACAAAAACGTAGTGTTCATGCGGGTTTTCGGCGTTTTCCTATCCCTTAACGGGCTTCTATTCATCTTGTGCGAGAGAGAAAAATTCTACTATTTTTTATACATTAAAGGAATAGACGGAGCATATATTGGACGTAGGAGGATTGATTTATGGATATACTGTCTTTATTGTTCCTTGCGGCTGCACTTGCGATGGACGCATTTTCGGCGGCGGTTACGGACGGAATGATTGTGAAAAAAATACGGTTTTATGATGCGATTAAAGTGGGATTGTTTTTCGGTGTGTTTCAGTTTCTGATGCCTTGTATCGGAAATTTGGTGTCGGGGTTTGCGACTGATATTGTGGAACGTTTTGACCATTGGATTGCGTTTGTACTTTTGGGATTTTTGGGACTGCATATGATATGGGAGTCACGCACAGAACAGGAAATACCGAAAAATCCTTTAAAAAATTCATCGCTTTTGCTTGCGGCAATCGCAACAAGTATTGATGCACTTGCGGCAGGCGTTACGCTTGCGGCGGTTGATACACCGATTTTGTTTTCGTCCGCGGTTATCGGAATTACAGCATTTTTGTTTTCGTTCGGCGGTGTTTTTATCGGTAAGAAGTTCGGTGGTTTTCTCGGCTCAAAGGCAGAATGTATCGGCGGAATTATTCTAATATTAATAGGTATAAAAACACTTGTCGAGCATTTATATTGACTAAATTTGCAAAGTGGGATATAATGATATTCAGAGCTGTTGAAATTTTGTCGGCAAGCTCAATGATATGTACTTAATATGTATGAAGGGATATTATAATATGGATTTAACTTCACCACGCACGATAAGAAATATTCAGGAACGATTCGGATTTACGTTTAAAAAAGGTCTTGGACAGAATTTCCTGACTGCACGAAACATACTTGAAGAAATAGTTGACGCCGCAGAGATTGAAAACGGTGTTATAGAGGTCGGACCGGGATTCGGCGTGCTTACGAGCGAGCTTGCGCAAAACAGCGATAAGGTCGTTACGATAGAAATAGACGAACGTTTGATTGATGTGCTTGACTACACACTTGCGGAATATGACAATGTAAAAATCATAAACGAAGATATTTTAAAACTTGATTTAAAAAAAGTTATTGACGATGAATTTAACGGCGAAAAGGTCAGTATAGCGGCAAATTTGCCGTATTACATCACTACACCGATTATCACTAAATTGCTTGAGGAAAAATTACCGATTAAAAATATAGTGGTTATGGTGCAGAAAGAGGTCGCCGAGCGTATGTCGGCAAAGCCGTCAACAAAGGATTACGGTGCGATAACGGTGCTTTGTCAGTATTATACGGAGCCGTCAATCGTGGCAAATGTTCCTGCGTCACTGTTCGTTCCGCCGCCAAAGGTGGACAGTGCGGTGTTAAAATTAAAGGTACTTGATAAACCGTCGGTGGAAGTAAAGGACGAGGGTGTATTTTTCAGAGTTGTGAAAGCGGCATTTTCACAGCGAAGAAAAACTCTTTTAAATTGCCTTTCGGCAAATTTTCCTATTCCGAAAGATGAAATATCAACACTTCTTGAAAGTATAGGAATTGCACCGTCAAGACGCGGTGAAACACTTTCACTTGAAGAATTTGCAAATATCGCCGATACATTATTACAAAAGATAAAATAGGAGGATTTTCAATGGAAATCTTTTCATTTGGTGAACGACTTATGATTTACCGTAAAAGAGCGGGACTTTCCAAAAAAGAACTTGCGAAAAGAGTAGGGATAAGTGTTTCGACACTTACCAAGTATGAAAATGACGAATCACAACCGAATGTCGATATGCTTACCGATTTGGCTATTGCACTTGACATATCTGTTATGAAACTGCTTTCAGGTTTCGGTGATCCGATTCGTGAAAAATACAGACAGGGGCTTTTAAATATTTCGCTTGAAAAAATGAATGCTCTGCAAGAAAGGCATTTGCTATAAAAAAATAGGATTGCGATTAATGCAATCCTATTTTTATGTTATGTTTTTTTATTTCTTCTTATTGCCTGCTTTTGCTCGAAGGCTTGTGCTTAGAATTTTCTTTCTCATTCTAAGGTGGTTTGGAGTTACTTCCAACAATTCATCATCGGCGATAAAGTCAAGGCACTGTTCAAGGCTCATTTCTCTCGGAGGAACAAGTCTTAATGCGTCATCAGAACCTGATGAACGGGTATTTGTTGCGTGCTTTTTCTTACATACGTTAACAACAACGTCCTCAAGTCTTGCGTTTTCACCGACAATCATACCTTCGTAAACCTTAACGCCCGCACCTACGAACAAAGTACCTCTTTCCTGTGCGTTGTAAAGACCGTAAGTAATAGTTGTACCGTCCTCCCAAGCGATAAGAGTACCGCGGGTTCTGCCGTTAAAGTCACCCTTGTAAGGCTCGTACTTTTCAAGAATACTGTTTATGATACCCGTACCCTTTGTTGCGGTAAGAAGTTCACTTCTGTAACCGATAAGACCTCTTGACGGAATTAAAAATTCAAGTCTTGTATATCCCTGTGCAGTCGGTGCCATATTTGTCATTTCACCTTTACGGTTTATAACACCGTCCATTACAGTACCTGTGTATTCATCCGGAACGTCAACTGTAAGTCTTTCGATAGGCTCACATTTAACGCCGTCAATTTCTTTATAAATAACAACAGGATTTGAAACTTGGAATTCATAACCCTCACGGCGCATATTTTCGATAAGTACTGAAAGGTGAAGTTCACCACGTCCCGAAACGATAAAGCTTTCTGTCGAATCTGTTTCGTCAACTCTAAGACTTACGTTTGAATCAAGTTCTCTGAACAGTCTGTCACGAAGATGGCGGGAAGTAACGAATTTACCGTCTTGACCTGCAAACGGACTGTCATTAACGCTGAAAGTCATTGAAAGTACAGGGTCATCGATTTTTACGAACGGAAGTGCTTCGGGATTGTCAACGTCACAAACCGTTTCACCGATATTAATATCAGCGATACCCGAAATTGCGACAACGTCACCGGCACCGACTTCGTCTGTAGGAACTTTTTTAAGTCCTTCAAAAGTAAATAACTTTGTAGCTTTTCCTCTTGTTACTTTACCGTCATGACGGCAGATTGAAAGCGGCATATTAACCTTTATACTGCCTCTTTCGATTTTACCTACTGCGATACGGCCTGTATAATCATCATAGTCAATGTTTGAAACAAGCATTTGGAACGGTGCGTCGTCCTCGCATTTAGGGCAAGGAATTGAATTTACGATAAGTTCAAACAATTCTGTAAGGTCATTGTTCGGCTGTTCCGGATTGTATTCTGCGGTTGCCCAACCGTCACGTCCAGATGCGTATATAACAGGAGTGTCAAGCTGTTCTTCTGTTGCACCCAAATCGATAAACAGGTCAAGCACTTCATCAACAACTTCATAAGGTCTTGCGTTCGGTCTGTCAACCTTGTTTACAACGATAACGGGCTTTAGGTCAAGTGCCAATGCCTTTGACAATACGAAACGTGTCTGCGGCATACAGCCTTCAAATGCGTCAACAAGTAAAAGTACGCCGTCAACCATTTCCAGACCGCGTTCAACTTCACCGCCGAAATCGGCGTGTCCCGGTGTATCGATAATATTTATTTTAACACCCTTGTAGTAAAGAGAAGTATTCTTTGCAAGGATTGTGATACCTCTTTCTCTTTCAAGGTCGTTTGAGTCCATAACTCTTTCGTCCACTTGTTCGTTTTCACGGAATGTACCGCTCTGTGCAAGCATTGCGTCAACAAGAGTTGTCTTACCGTGGTCAACGTGGGCGATAATTGCAATATTTCTTATATTTTCACGTTTTATCATAATTAATCTCCTAATCTCCTCATTTTATTACTCTAACCTCTTTATTATATACCCGTTTTGCAATTATTACAATATTTTTGCCGAAAAAACAGAATAATGTACAAAACCGACCTTGCATAAACACTGTTTAAATGTTATAATAACAAGTGATTTAATAAATGAGGAGTAAAGATAATGGATTTTAAAGAACATATAATTGAAAAAATTGTTGATATAACAGGACTTGAAAGAGAAGTTGTGGAAAAATCCGTCGAAGTTCCGCCTGATGAAAAAATGGGCGACATCGCATTTCCGTGCTTTCCGCTTGCAAAGGTTATGAGAAAAGCACCTCCTATTATTGCGCAGGAGCTTGCCGAAAAAATGTCGGGTGACGATATGATTGAAAAAGCACAGGCTGCCGGCGGTTATTTAAACTTCTTTTTAAACCGTGAAAAGTTTATTTCCGAAACAGTTTCTTCTGCACTTGACGCAGGCGAGGATTGGGGCAAGTCGGATATGGGTAAGGGCAAGACTGTACTTGTCGAATATTCGTCACCGAATATCGCAAAACCGTTCCATATCGGTCACCTTTTCTCAACAGCTGTCGGAAATTCACTTTCAAAGATTTACAAGCACCTTGGATATGACGTTCAGTCGCTTAATCACCTTGGCGACTGGGGTACGCAGTTCGGTAAGCTTATATGTGCTTACAAGAGATGGGGTGTTAAAGAGGTTATCGAAAAAGACCCTATAAACGAGCTTTTAAAGATATATGTAAAATTCCACGAAGAAGCTGAAAAGCACCCTGAACTTGACGATGAAGCAAGAGGATATTTCAAAAAGCTTGAGGACGGTGACGAGGAAACAACGGCTCTATGGACATATTTCAGAGATATAAGCCTTGTTGAGTTCAAGCGAGTATATGATATGCTTGGCGTTAAGTTTGATTCATATAACGGCGAAGCATTCTATTCGGATAAAATGGACGAAGTTGTCGATATACTTCGTGACAAAGGATTGCTTACCGAAAGTGACGGCGCACAGGTTGTTGACTTGTCAGAGCTTAACATACCGCCTTGTATCGTGCTTAAATCGGACGGCGCGACAATTTATGCAACACGTGATATTGCGGCGGCTCTATACCGTCACAGAACATATGATTTCTATAAAAATATATACGTTGTAGGTATTCCGCAGTCACTTCACTTTAAGCAGATATTTGCCGTAATGAAAAAAGCAGGCTGGGATTGGGCAGATGATTGTGTTCACGTTGGTTTCGGTCTTGTAAAACTTCCGGGTAAGAATATGTCAACACGTCACGGTGACGTTGTATTCCTTGAGGACGTTTTAAACGAATCAATCGAAAAAACTAAGGAAATTATCGAGAAAAACGGCTCAAATGTTGAGGATATCGAGGACGCATCAAAGAAAATCGGTATCGGCGCAATACTTTATACATTCCTTAAAAATTCGCGTGAAAAGGATATTATATTCAGTTGGGATACTATGCTTGACTTTGAGGGTGAGTCTGCTCCGTATTGTCAGTACGGTTATGCACGAGGCAGAAGTATTTTGAGAAAAGCAGAGGGTATTGATTACTCAAACGCAGACTTCTCAAAAGCAGCATCTGATGAGGCATATTCGCTTGTAAAGCAAATTAACGGATTCGGTGACGCGGTAAAAGATGCGGCAGACAAGAACGAGCCGTTCTATATAAACAGATACGTTACAAATCTTACAAAGTCATTCAACAAGTTCTATAACACAAATCCTATTATGAAAGACGATGTGGATGAAGAAACAAAGAAAGCACGTCTTGCAATAGTTGACGCAACAACAAAGGTTATAAAGACAGCATTGGGATTGCTTGGAATTGAAACTGTTGAAAGTATGTAATTTATAAAAGGGTGTTGTATGTGCAATGATATATTCGCAAAATATAAATAAAGTGTGTGCCGTCTGTCAGATGGCACATAAAAAAAGCGAAGATGAAATGTATTGTGATATAAAAAAACAAGCGGTGTCCGTTACCGATACCGCTTGTGATAAATTCAAATACGATATTTTAAAACGTCATGTAAGACGTATGCGTAAATTGAAAACGAATTTTAATCCTGAGGATTTTTCACTGTAACAGTGCTTGACATGACATTTGTTAAGTGTTATAATTCAAATAGAGAGTAGGAGCAGTAAAACGATTGTTTCTACTCATGTAGTTTGGTTTTAGTAGAAGAAATCTACATTCAACCGCCCTATGCCAGTAGGGCGGTTATTTCTTTATTACCCATACAATAAGCAAAATCAACAATAATTGTACCGTTGTTTCACTCATAGCTGAATCCTTTCCGAAACAACCGCCTACCGCTCAAACTCAATATCCGAGCCGTTAGGCTGTTTATAATATATCATATTTTGCGGTTATGTGCAAGCAAACCGCTTTTTTTAAAATTCTTTTCCGTTTAAAATTTCAACGTAATCTTTATAATTTTCCTCCAAAAGTTTTGGTGTATCAAGTCCGTAAGGACATTTTGATTTACATTGATTACAGTGCAGACAATTTTCTATCTTTTTCATTTTAGCCTGAACAGCCGGAGTAAGCTGAAGTTCGGACGGTGAACGTCTTAGAAGAAGTGACATTCTTGCACAGTTATTTATTTCTATACCGACAGGACAAGGCATACAATATCCGCAACCGCGACAAAATTCGCCTGCAAGCATTTTTCTGTCATTATCAATAAGTTCCTTAATTTCACCTGTCACAGACGGTGGGTTTGTGTTGTAACTCAAAAATTCGTTAAGCTCACTCATACGCTGAACACCCCAAATAGGAAGTACGTTATCATATTGTGCCATAAACGCATAAGCGGCGGCGGAATTTGTTATAAGACCGCCCGAAAGTCCTTTCATTGCTATAAAACCGAGATTATTCTTTTTACAGTTTTCAACTATCGCAATATCTTTGTCCGTTGCAAGATAGCAGAACGGAAACTGAATTGTGTCGTAAAGTCCGGAGTCGATAGCCTCTTGTGCGACTGCAAGACGGTGATTTGTAAGACCGATAAAACGAATTTTGCCTTGTGCTTTTGCCTCAAGCATTGCCTCATAAAGTCCTGTACCGTCATTCGGTTTCGGACAGAATGACGGATTGTGGAATTGGTAAATATCTATGTAATCCGTTTTCATATTGTTAAGACTTGTATTTAGGTCTTTCCAAAAATCATCGGCATTTTGTGCGGCGGTTTTTGTGGCAATGTATATTTTGTCACGAACGTCCGACAGCGCATAACCGATTTTTTCTTCACTGTCTGTGTAAAAACGTGCGGTGTCAAAAAAATTAATTCCGCTGTTATACGCATGAAGAAGTATTTCTTTTGCGGAATCAAAGCTTATACGTTGTATCGGCAATGCACCGAATCCGTTCTTACAGACTTTAATTTCTGTCCTTCCTAAAGTTACATAATCCATATATTTTCGCCTCTTTAAATCAAGTTTTCTTAAATTATATCATATAGATTTACCACATTCAATATAAAAAGCAATCTTTGCAATATAAAAGACAATTATTGAATAACAAAAATGTGTTTGATGTGGTAAAATAGAAATAACATTATAATGGAGGAATTTTGTTTATGAAAAAGGATAAAGTTTTCTGTTTTCATCACGGCTGGCATTTTCTGCTTGCGGATGAGTTTCCTATGCAAAAAGCGCTTGAAAAGCATAAGGATAAAAACGGACGCTGTTTTTATGAACTTGATTATATAGAAGAAAATTGGGAGAGAGTAACTCTTCCGCATACGTTTAACGATACCGATTTGTTTCGTGACAGAATAAGGGACGCCGGCAGCGGTCAAAAACGTACTGCGGTATTTTACAGAAATTATTTGACCGTTCCGAAAGAATATTGCGGTCAAAAGGTACTTATCGAATTTGAGGGAATACGTCAGACGTGCTATTTATATGTAAACGGTAAAATGGTCGGATATGTCGAAAACGGTGTTGCACCGTTTGGGTTTGATTTGACTCCGTTTATTGATTACGATAAACCGAATTTAATCGCTGTTGCGACTGACAACACCGCCACGCGTGAAACGGATTTTTGTATTGCAGAAACACCGAACAAGCCTGACGTTATACCCGGTTCGTACTTGTTTCCGCAGGACAAAGAGGTCGATAAAGCGTATGAGGGTGTGGGATATTTTTGGAATTGCAATGACTTCAATCCGTCTGTCGGCGGTATAACAAGACCTGTAAAAATTCATTTTAAACCGCAGATATATTTGACTTTGCCGCTTTACAGCAATCTTATGACAAAGGGTACATATATTTACGGCAGTGATTTTGATATACAAAACGGTACGGCGAAAATAAATGTTGAGTCGGAAATCAGAAACGAAAGCGGAAAAGATGTCAAGGCATATATTGAGATAAGCGTAAAAAATATTGACGGCGAAGAAGTAACGCGTTTTAAATCGGACGAATGTGTTGTAAATTCAACAAGTGCTAAAATACCGCCGTTGTCAATAACACCGACAGACGCATATATTGCGGAGATTTTGCCTGACGGGAGAAAGCACTATACAGCGGTTAATGATGAAAGCAAACTCGGCGAAACGGTTACAAAGTCGCTTAACGTAACGGAAGTAAGCGCTGTTTCGGATACAACAAAGCTGAATTTTTGGAGCATATCCAATCCGTTTTTGTACAGAGCGGAAGTAAGACTTTTTGCGGACGGCGAATTGTGCGACAGTGAAGTTATCGAAACAGGTTTCAGAAAAGTCGGTTACGACAAGGATAGGGGTGTGCTGCTAAATGATGTTCCTGTTTGGCTTAGGGGTTACGCACAAAGGGCAACGAATGAATGGGCGGCAATCGGCATTGCACCAGAATGGCTGAAAGACGTTGACGCAATGCTTATAAAAGAAAGTAATGCAAACCATATTCGCTTTATGCACGTTGCAGGCTCAAAAGCAGATGTTCGTTCGTTTGACCGTCACGGTATTGTGTGTACACAACCGGCAGGTGACAAGGAACGTGAGAATTTCGGCAGACAGTGGAAACAAAGAGTTGAACTTATGCGTGATGTGATAATTGCGTTCAGGAACAGTCCGTCAATCCTGTTTTGGGAGGCGGGCAATAATTCGATAAACAAAGAGCATATGGCTGAGATGCGTGCGATTAAAGATAAACTTGACCCAAGCGGCGGAAGATTTATGGGGTGCCGTACATTGAATACAGAGGACGTTATAGAAGAATCCGAATTTGTCGGAACTATGCTTAACCGCCATGCCGCAAGATTTACCGCCGAGCATGGACCGATTATGGAAACTGAATATTTGCGTGAAGAAGCGCCGAGAAGAATTTGGGACGATTTTTCACCGCCTGATTTTGATTATAAGACAAAGTGGGGCGGAAAGGGCGGTCGTAAGCAGGTCGGTATTGATTTTTACGATATGACTTCGGAGGACTTGGCACTTGCTTCGGCTAAGGGCTATGGCGAATTTTTCAATGACAGAATAGGCGGTGCGTCGAAAAAGGATTATTACAGCGGTTGTGCGGCTTTGTGCTGGACAGATTCGGCACAACACGGAAGACAGGCGTACAGTGAAAACGCAAGAATGAGTGGCAGAGTTGACGCGGTGCGTAATAAAAAGCAGAGCTTCGACGTGTTTCGCGTTATGCAGTCACCGAAAAGTGCGATTAAAATTTTCGGTCACCGAAATTATCCTAAAGCTGACGGCGATAATTACAAATACAATGTGAAAAAGTTCAACGGCACATATTGGGAAGAAACAGGCGAAACGGATTTTCGTGACGCACATAATAAGACGGTGTATGTAATCGGCAGTTATGATATTGCGAAAATTGTTTTAAAAGTCAACGGCAGAGAAGTCGGGGTGTGTGATAAACCGATTTACACATTTGTGTTCCCGTTTCCGAATATCGACATAACCGAAAGCGGTGAGATAACCGCATACGGATATGACTGCGGCGGCAATCTTGTTGCAAGTGACACGATTAAAACAGTCGGTGAACCGTCGCAAATTCACTTAACACTTCACACCGATACAAACGGACTTAAAGCTGACGGCAATGACGTTGCATACGTTGATATTGAAGTAACCGATGAAAACGGCGATATTTGTCCGTTGTGTTATGATAAAATTGACTTTGAATTCAGCGGTGACGGTGTATTCTTGGGCGGATATAACAGCGGTAAATTTGATTTTGAGGATAAGCACGAAAGCGTTATACATAAAAATTACGTCTATGCCGAGTGCGGTACGAACAGAGTATTTATTCGTTCGACAGAAAATGTCGGAAAGCTAAAGCTAAAGGCGAATATGAACGGCATAACGGCGGAAATTGAATTTGAAAGTGTTGAAACTAAAAATGATACTCTTACGGAATGTACGTTTGACGGAATATACGAAGATTGCAAAAATGACGCAGACAGAGCGGAATTTGAGGCGATAGAAAAAATCGATAAGATTAAGTACATTCCCGAATCCGAGCCTTACTGCAAAATACTTGTGAACGGTCAAGAGCCTGATACAAGGGGAGTAAGAAGCCTTAATAAAAACGGTCGTATATGGGGTGCGGTGATTTGTATTCTTGAACGACTTAAAACCGAGTGGAGCGAACATTTCGACTTTGAATATAATTCGGACGAAAAAATACTTACACTGAAAAGCGGTGAATATATCGTTACGGCAGAGTGCGGACGTACTCATTTACTTGTAAACGGAAATGAAAATCTTATGGACGGTGAGCCGTATATTTCGGACAGCGGACAATTCGTTATGGAAGTCAGCGCTATAGCGTCATATATTGACGGCGTAAGTGCGTGGTATGACGATAAAGTGGAAGTTTTCAGAATAGAAACCAAATAATAAAAGACTGTCGGCAAAAAATAGCCGACAGTCTTTTTTAATCATTATCATTATTGTTATTCTTCTTTAATTTTCTGCGACCGTCAATAACGACCAAAAGCAGAAATATTACAATAAGAACAGTCAATACAATAGCCTTTGCAGACATAATTTATTCTCCTTATCTACAGAAAACGTGTTTTCCGATAGTTTTAATAATAGGTCTTGTACGAATCCATGAACTTGTTGCTGTGGATGGGTTGTAGTAATATATTGCACCGCCTGTCGGATCCCAGCCATTCAAGGCGTCACGCGCGGCATTATAGCAAGATGATTGTATCGCTTTGTTAATCTGTCCGTCATCAACGGCGGTAAATGCACCGGGCTGATATACAACTCCTGCGATTGTGTTCGGAAACGAGGAATGACGTACGCGGTTTAAAACAACCGCACCTACTGCCACTTGCCCCTCATAGCTTTCACCTCTTGCTTCACCGTTTATAACCATTGCAAGAAGTGTTGTATCATTAGAATATGAACTTGATGATGAGCCTGTCGGCAAACCTATTTTTGAAAGTGTTGCGGGACCTGCGATACCGTCGGCGGTAAGACCGTTCTTACGCTGAAATTCTTTCACCGCATTGGCGGTACGCCAACCGTATATTCCGTCAACACTTCCGCTGTAATATCCCCAAGACTTAAGCCTTGTTTGAATATTTGTGACTTCCTGACCTTGCGAGCCTATCTTTGACAATGCGAAAACGGTACTTTCGCAAAACACACAACATATTACTGTTGACAATAAAATTACCGATATTCGTTTAGATATATGTTTCATAAGAAATCCTTTCTTTCTTGATGTAATATATATCTATTTTTAACGGATATTTTGTTTTTAATACGCAATTATAGGTAATTTTATTTGAACGTGAATTGCAAGCGTCAAAGCACATATTTGCTCAGCACCGTTATTCGCCAATTCTCTTGCACAAGACTGAGCGGTGTTTCCTGTGGTGTAAATATCGTCAAAAAGCAATATTTTCTTACCGTCACATTTTTCTGTGCATTTGAATGCACTCTGAACATTTGTAACACGTTCCGTTCGTACAAGTGAACTTTGCTTTTTAGTTGCTTTTGTGCGGATAAGCAAATCTGTACGCATAGGTATTTTTAAATACTCCGCAACTTCTTTTGCTATAAGTTCGGATTGATTGTAACCGCGTTCCTTTAAACGTTTCTTGTGCAGAGGAACCGGAACGATATAATCAAATGTATCCCATATATCATATGAATCAAGATAATCTTTCATCATATCGGCAAGTAATTTTGCATAGGCTTTGCAATTTGAGAATTTTAAATCAAGTATAACTTTACGCATACTTTTTGTGTATTCAAAGGGTGACATAGTGAAAGCGATATGTTCCGTACCTTGATAAGGTGAGGCGTATGCCGTTTTGTCAAGATTTTCAAAACAGTGACGGCATATGCCGATTTTACCGTTTATAAGGTGAGCGGTGTCGCTCTCTTTTCGTTCGTCACAAAATACACAAATATACTTACTCATATTACCACTTTTTCTTCGGACACCTGCCGTCCGATAATCTTGCTCTTACCTGCATAACACAGCCACATACACCGCACGTTGAGCCGTACATAAAATCATCGCAGTTTTGACAAATATCAAATCTGTTTTCATATACATCACTGCTTACAAGCCGTACACTTTTCATTGAAGTGACTTGCTCAACCATTTTTTGAATATCGTCTTCGGAAAGAACGGTTTTTAATCCGCAACGTTTACATTTTGCCATTACTTTAATGTTATTACACAAGCACTCATTTTAGGCAGCTTGAATGAAAGTTTGTCGTTTTCAAGTGATACGTCAAACTTTTTCGGCTCAACTGTGTTCGGTGCGTCAAATGTGTTGCAGTCGTTCATATGCTCGGATACAAGAATTTCTCCGCCTGCAACAGAAAATTCACCGTCACGCAAATCAAGCTCCATATCTTCGTCACTGTCAAGACTTGTGTTGCAGATTGAAACAGTCATTTCACCGTTTTTCTTTGAAGCGGAAATGCTGATTTTAGGGAACTTCAAGCCGTTGATTTCCTGTTCTTCGCAGTCATAGTCAACGTCAACTCTTTCGCCGTCCATATGACCTTTCATCATTCTGAACAAGTGATATGTAGGTGTAAGCACCATTTTTTCACCGTCCGTAAGAATCATTGCCTGAAGTACGTTCACCATCTGTGCAATGTTAGCCATCTTAACACGGTCGTTGTGCTTGTGGAAAACGTGAAGTATAAGCATACCGCTTATAACGTCACGCATAGTATTCTGCTGATATAAAAATCCCGGATTAGTTCCGATTTCAACATCAAACCAGTTGCCCCATTCGTCTACGATAAGGTCGATTTTCTTTTCCGGATCGTATCTGTCCATAATTGCAGTGTGAACGTTTATAACTTTGTCCATCTTCATAGCGTTAGCCATAAGCTTATACCAACCGTCATTGTCAAATTCGGTTGCACTGCCTTTGTTTTCCCAAGCACTTTCAAAAGTATAGTTGTGCAGAGAGATACCCTCTGTCATATGACGGATATTCTGCATTAATGTTTCCATCCAACGAGTATCGTCAACGTTCGGACCGCCTGCAATTTTGTAGATTGGCTCATCGCCGTAGTTTCTTATAAATGTTGCATATCTCTTGTATAGGTCGGCGTAATATTCGGGACGCATATTACCGCCGCAACCCCAGTTTTCATTGCCGACACCGAAGAATTTTAACTTCCAAGGCTTTTCGCGACCGTTTTTACGGCGTTCGTTTGCAAGCGGTGAATCACCGTCAAATGTCATATATTCAACCCAGTCACGCATTTCCTGTACAGTACCGCTGCCGACATTTCCGCATATGTACGGCTCTGTTCCGAGCTGTTCGCAAAGCTCAAAAAATTCGTGTGTACCGAAGTGGTTGTTTTCGACAACACCGCCCCAATTTGTATTTACCATATAAGGACGCTGTGATTTTTCACCGATACCGTCACGCCAGTGATAGTCGTCCGCAAAACAACCGCCCGGCCAACGCAATACCGGTATTTCAAGCTCCTTTAAAGCATTTACAACATCACAACGCATACCGTTTTTGTTAGGTATGTCCGAATTTTCATCAACATATAATCCTTCATATATACATCTGCCAAGATGTTCGGCAAATTGACCGTAAATATATTTGCTTATCTTTCCTTGATTTCTTGCTGTATTTATTATTGCTTTTGCCATTTCATTTCCTCTCTTTCACATACAAAAAATATCCGTTTTGATTATACTATGACCGAATTTCAAATGCAATATGTTAAAAAAAATACTCTGATATTTAATGTTTTTTTCTGATTTTTAAAGTACTTTTATGAATAAACCTTTCATAACGTCAAGCGATTTTTGATGCATTTCTTCGTCTGCCGCGGCGGTAAGAGAGGAGTCGACAATTATTTCGGAATTCGGACAAGCCGATTTTGCCATAACGGCATTTGAAAGTACGCATATGTTGCTCACAAGTCCGCAAAGCTCTATTGTATCGAAGTCTTTGCCTTCAAGATACTTTGCCATTTCAAGCGATGGGAATGTATTTTTTTCAAAACATAGCTTGCCTTTTAAAGCGTCGGCTAATCCGCCGTAAAGCTTGTGACCGACGGTTCCTTTAATACAATGTGGAACAGGCAGACTTTTACCCTCTGCTGTGGTGAGATAGTCGTCAAAATGAGTGTCTAAAGTATATATTATTTCGTCATTTTGGTATTCGGCGATTTTTTCTAAAATGCCTTTTTCAAGCTCTTTTGCTTTGTCAAAACCAAGACTTCCGCATACAAAATCATTTTGGTAATCTACTACTATAAGTAATCGTTTCATATTCATTCACTCCTTTTTCATTATTATAACTTAAATCAAAGAATATGTAAATAAATTTCACCTTTATTGGTATAAAATCATACTATATATTACGGATATGTAAATCCGAATTTGAAAAAAGGAGTTGTTATAAATGTCAGAATCAAATAAACCGAGCTGCCCTTATCCGAAGTGTGGTTGTGTCGGCTACGGTTATGTTCCAGTGCAGGAAATGGAAGAAGTTTATGATGATTGTACAGGGCTTATGCAAGGTACGATATTCCCTGAACTTGATTTGAATATGTGTGAATACGGTAAGGTTTGTAAACAGTGGGGAGGCGGTATGTGATGGAATGTTCAAGAGTTGAAATGCTGAAAAAAATTCAGTGCAGTAATTTTGCCGCGTATGATATGCTTTTGTATCTTGATACCCATTCGGACGATAAAAAGGCATTCAGAATGTTTCAGGCACTTGTTAAGAAAACCAAGGAATTGAAATGTGAATATGAAGAAAAATTCGGCCCACTAAACCAGTTTTCAACCGCTATGCAGGATGAGTTTAACTGGCTTGATAATCCGTGGCCGTGGGAAAAGGAGGCTAATAAGTAATGTTTAGTTATAATAAATTTCTTGAATTTCCGGTAAAGGTTTCAAAACCAAATCCACGTCTTGCAAATGTGGTTATAACTCAATACGGCGGTCCAAACGGTGAACTCGGCGCGTCACTTAGATATTTGTCGCAAAGATATACTATGCCCGATGAAGTTTCAAAGGGGTTGCTTACGGATATAGGTACGGAGGAATTGGCACATTGAGGTTATCTATAATATAAAAGCTGCTCAACAGTGAACAGCTTTTCATTATGTAATATATTTCGGAATTTTCGGATAGATGGCAATATCAAAATTATCAAGGTTGCCTTTTTTTGAACGCTCTTTTTTTGTATAGACAACTTTTTCAAGAACATCTTTCAGCATATCATTTTTTGCTTTTGGGGAAGGCAGGTCATAATAAACCTCAAGCAGTTTTTCTACTTTCGGAATTATATTGACAGCACTGTCTTCACGAGTAATTTCGGTTTTAAGTTCTTTATCCAATATGGCGATATGTTCTTTAACTTCATCCATTCGCAGTGATAAGGCTCGTGAACGTTCAAGAAATACATCAGTGGTGTATATGCCCTGCTCCAATAGGTCGTGTGTTTTGCTTATTTGTTTATTTAATGTATCAAGTTCGTGTTGTTCTTTTTGTAATGCTTTTTTCTTTATGGAAACCTGGGAAATTCGTTCAACAGGGGGTGAAGTTATATCCCATGATATTTTATATTCTCCTAACCATTCTTTAAGGGATTGAAGAATACGTTCTTCGACAACTCGTAACTGTGAGCCTACGTTGTTACAAGTCGGTTCACTGCAAATTAACATATCGGGGTATTTTGTATGCGGTCGTCTAACCATATGCCGTCCGCAATCACCACACACAACAATGCCGCTCAATGAGTTTTTTACTGTATTTTTTTCGCCGATAGGACGTGCAGGGTTATGCTGCATTAAGTCTTGAGCTATGTCGAATGTTTCTTTGGATATAATAGGTGGATGCAATCCTTTGCAAAGCATATAATCTGTTGCCCGCGGTCGTGAAATATGGAGTTGACCGTCTATCATCTTTTTTTGTTGTGGTCGCCAGTTCCAGCGAATCATACCTATATATACCGGATTGATTAATATATCACGAATAGATGCTACTACCCATACTTTGCCTCGCTTTGGTGACACTTTCATTGTATTAAGACGTTTGGCAATAAAACCTGTGCCCAGCCTATTAAATGTATTATCCGATTGTTTTTCACCGACAGTATATAATTCAAAAATCAATCGGACAACATCAGCCTCTTCCTTGTTAATCTCAAGAGTCCAGCCTTTATCGTTTTCAATACGGATCCGATTGTATCCGTACGGTGCTTTATTGGCAACATATTTTCCGTCTTTTACTGAAGCCATTCGGCCACGTTGTAAACGTCGATTAATTGTTTTATATTCACGGCGTGACATAAACAAACCAAATTCAAAATATTCCTCGTCAAATTCGTTGTTCGGATTGTAGGTTTTTATTGGAGTAATTATTTTTGTATCGCTAAATTTGAATGTTTGAGCAACAATACCTTGGTCTATGGTGTCACCTCTTGCCAGACGCTCTACCTCCATAACCAATACACCGTCCCATATGCCTTGCTCTACCTCCTGCAGTAATTGTTGCATAACAGGACGGGCGGCAATAGTTTCACCGGAAACAATTTCACGATAAATAGCAGTGATGTTTAAATTAAGTTTTTTCGCAAGGTCCAATAATGCTTTCTCATGACGAGCCAATGTTTCGCCCTCACCTAGTGCTTCTGCTTCACTGTCGGCACGAGATTTTCTTAGATATAAACAATATTGCATAATCAGTCATCCTTTCGCTTTTCATCGGTTTTACGGTTTTGACGAAGATTTCTTATAAAAATCAGTACAAGTTCAGCTTCTTCAACGGTAAGTTGGTTAAATAGCTTTACCATTTCAGAATATTCGTCATTGTTTGATTTATTCATATATGTACACTTCCTTTATTTGCATTACAGTTATTTTACAACTATATTACAAAATAAAGTTGGTTTTGATAGAAAATATCTAATTTTGATATATTTAACAGTAAAATGGGTATAAAAATAAACAACCGGTTATTTTACGGTTGTTTATTATTTATAAAGAATTAAATTTCACTAAGAGGAGGTAATACCAGTTGAGGAACACCTAATTCTCGTGCGAGATTTTTTACTTTTTGTGATAAAATATCATAGGCATAAGGGTAAACATTTTCTTTGATAAAATCAATTTCTGGTTCTGCATTATCTTTGAATGATAGAGAATAAATCATTGTCATATAGAGTACGGATTTATTATCTACTACATTTACAATATCAAGATTAATGACAAGTTTACAATTTGAAATAGGAATATCAGAATCTTTAGGACGAAAATATTTATTAGACAAAGTTAATTCTACTTCAAAATCATTGTTATTATTTTTTTCTTTAGTTGCAGATAAATCAAATTTCAACTCAGCAACATAGGCTCTTTTAATGTAGTTATCCATTCTGAACATCCTCCTTGGATTGTGTCGTTAATATTGTTATTTAAATTATAATTTTTTAAATATGTTGTTAGTGTAAATACGCTCATACGTTGTGTTAAAGAAAAATCAGAAATATTATATGTGCTATCATGTAATTTTTCTAGATAATCATTATACTCGCCATCTTCAGCATCTAAAAATTCTTCTTTATCGGGAATGTCCTGTAAATTAATATCATTAAAATTTCGTTTTTCTATTTTTTCTTTTTGATAATCTTTTTTCCAAACTGCAACGAAAACGAAATCAGAATGAAATGCATCAAATAAAGAAATTTTATTTTTTATTAATTTTATCAATTTATCAGCGGTAGTGGGTGATATAATCCACCGTTGTTCATCTCTTATATCACAACAAATACAAAGATATAGATTTTCTTCTAAGTCTATGCAAGTAAAAAGAATAGGGCATTCTGCTTCAAAAAAAATGTAATCAATATCCAAACATCCTACTCCAGGAATGTCTGAAAAATATGGTTTAGGATAATTCATCAATAGACACCTCCTTTAAATTATTATGCTCTTCATGAGGAGCAGCATTTTCATATAGCCACCAATCAATATGCGATTTATATGATGTTTTTTCTCGTTCCTTAGTGCGTTGGAGTAATCCAAGATGTTTCAGCGTTTTTAATTTTACTATTATAGCTTTTGGATAACGACAAGAATTGGAGGCATATTTATAGTATCGTCTAGTATCATTTGTTTTTTCAAAAGTTGAAGTTGAGAACGAACCAACATTATTTTCATCAATTCCATCTCGTAAATTTATTAACCCCTGTTTGTATTCTTCGTAAGTGCTCAAAAAAGCTTGTTTATCAATTTTGCCCCAACGGCATATTCTGTATACTTCTATTTCTTCTTCATAGCCAATATCTCGTATTGTAGAAACAATATCAGCAGGGAAACAATTAGGAAATAATTTTTTTGCTTTTTCTTCTGTCATAAGAATTCCTCTTCTCAATTTATATTATAACATATATAAACATATTTATAAAGAATTAATTTTGTACCTTTATTATCTCTGCTCAACTAAATTGGTAAGTCGGTCTTGAATTTTTCGAGGTACCTCCAATTTATAATTTTCATTTTATTTAGTTGTAATTAACATCCTCTTTTAATTCTATTTATTATTTTCTTCGTTATTTGCTCTTTGACTTATTAAAAATAAAATATATTCTTGGACTCTATCACTTTGGCGAACGCTGAGATTTTACGAACTTGATATAGCTTTTTATCAGTTCCTTTTCAGAAGAAGAACAATCTTCAAGTAATTCAGTAAATTCATCTCGTTGTTCCTGTGTAGGTGATGGGGATATGCTTAAACCGCTGTCAGATACTATTTTTTTTAATTCATCAAGAATTGCATTGAATTTTTGAGGTGACAAAAAAAACTCTTTCATCTTATCCTCGGTAATAGAAAATTCAATTGGTACATCTATTCTTTCATTTGGATAATCTATATTGAATTTCCCGCTCTCTATATCATCCAAAGACACTGTTTTGTGTTTTTTACTAGTTTGTCCTAATAAATAATCAACGGAAACATTGAATGTTTGAGCTAATAATATAATTTCATCGGCTTTAGGCTTTGATTTCCCACTTTTCCAGTCACTTATATAGCTTGGATTTTTACCGAGTAATTCACATAATTGTTTATTAGTATAATTATTTTCTTTTGCTATTTTAAGAATATTCTCAACATAATCCATAGAAATCACACCTCAAAATTGTTTAATAGTCACAAAATTAAGAATATTCTAATTATTACATTGACATTCAGAATATTCTAATCTATAATAACATTGTAAACAACAAATGTTTACAATAATGACTGTCCGTGAGGACAGTGTTGTAGGGAAATATATCTGAAAAATATAGTTGAATTTTTCATTGTTTCTATATCCCTGCTATAAAATTAAATGGAATAGTTCAAAAGTGTCTCAAACTTATATCTATTCCATTTAATTTTACATCAACTACCTACAAAAGTCAACTACTTTAAACAAGAGGAGGTGAACGCAATGTCATTAGGAAGATTAGGAATACCATTAAAACCTTGGGCAAAAGCTTGTAAAAAAGCTCTTATTGATAAGGATATGAGTATAAACGATTTAGCTAAAGCAACAGGTTATTCAAGGCAGCATGTATCAGCAGTTATTAACTGCCGTACTATTAATTATACTTGTCAAGAGGTTATATGTAAAACACTTGGTGTTGAATATTAACTGATGATTAAATTATATCAGAAGGAGGGTTAAAAATAAATGGGAAGTAACCCTACAAAAGCGGCCAACAATATGTACTGCAAGTGCAGATTAGCGGCGGCAAAGTACAATGACAAATTAAACAGTCGTGATGGAGCGGCGGAAATGTTGGGATTATCAAGTTCGACTTTGGCAAGTTATGAACTTAATTTAACAAAAGTTGTGCCAGTTGAAAGCATTATGATGATGGCAGATGTATATAATGCACCCGAATTAAAAAATTGGTACTGTTCCAATGTTTGCCCTTTGGGTGCTGAATTTCCGAAAATCGAAATTGAGGATTTAGACAGGCTTACAATCAAAGCATTATCGACATTACGCAAAATATCAAATGTGAAAGAAGACTTATTAGATATAACCGCTGACGGTGCTATATCTGTCGAAGAACGACCGAAATTAAATAATGTCATAAAAACATTAGATGAAATATCTAATGTGGCTCAATCACTGAAATTATGGGCGAAAAAGAATTTGTCAAAAACAGAATAGGACAATTTGTGATGTAAATATATTAAGTTGGGAGGTGGATTATATGAGTGAATTTGTTGAAGAATTTAAGATTGGTAACACCAATGTAAAAATTGCAGATGATTATTGTCGTGATAAAACACCAGAAGATGTTAATGCAATTCTCAAGCGAATTGGAGCAAATGCTTTACCGCATTTTGCAATGAATAAACAAGATAAGGCAGGGTAGTAATTATGAGCGGTTATTTACGAAATAAAAAAGAGAGCGTGACGCTCTATGCGTACACACTCCCACAACCAATATCATTATAACATAGCTCATTAATTATGTCAAACAAGAAACGGAGGATAACAATGATACAGATAGGTTTGGCAATGGTGTCATTTGGTATAGGTATATTTATCGGAATGAAAATTATTGGAGGTAAAAATAATGGACGACGCAATGAAGTTGATAATTGATATATGGAATAGCTTAAGTCCGGAGGGTCGTAAGTTATGGATTGGAGAGGGACAGGTTTTACCTACACTTAAAAACGGCAGATATGCAGCTAAGAAAAAGCCACAAATAATAAAACGCAAATTTGATGCGAAGTGGAATGCTGACACAAATCAAATTTTGGCAATTATAAACAAGTAAATAATAAATAAAATCTCGCAGGCAGATATGAGCCGTCAACTTTTAATATGTAAGACGTCCCATAAAACTTATTTTTAATAGGTTGGCGGTTCTGATGTGTCTGTGAGATATAGTACAAGCCTTATAAGCAGATACGGACAGGGTTGTTAAAATTATAAATTAAAACTAAATCCTATGAATTAATTTCCATACAGTTCTGCTGTTAAAACTATTACTTATTATCCGAAATAAATATGTATAGCAACCCTGTCTATATGTGCTTATAAGGTACAAGAAAGCGAGGGATTAAAACTGAAACAAAAGCACGAAAAATTGGAGTATATCATATCAGTTGTCATATTCAGCATGATATTGATAGGTTTAGAAAGTTTAATGATGATAATAATGGGAGGTGGCAAATTATGAAATTTTACTTTACATTCGGATTGGTTAATCAGCCTTTTACAGGTGGTTGGGTTGTTATCAACGCAGATAGCCGAGCTCAAGCGTGTATGCTATTCAGAGCAGCATTTCAGCCTGATGATGAAATGTTGAATTGTTGCAGTATTTATGAAGAAAGAGAGTTTAAAAGAACAAAAATGTATCGAGAAAATGATAATTTTGGTAGTGCATGTCATTGCGAATTGAGCTTAAAAATTGAAAAAAATAGACCGCAGAGTTGCAGCTCAATGCGGTCAATGCAATCAGGTACATATCAATATACCATATTTTTATTCTATCAGAAATGAGGTGAGTTGTCAATGATTTTTAATAGTGATAGCTATGACGCACTTATGGCAATGGAAGAAGCAAGAACAGGTCATTACGGCGAAGATTATTTTGATAATGGCAGACCGGATGATTATTGGGACGTAATGGCTGACGCAAAGTATGAGGAGGAACGAGATGAACGATAAAGAAGAAATGATTATCGTAAATGATAATCAGGATTTAATAGTTATAAACCAACTTCCGGTCATATCGGAACAGTTGGACAAGGTGAAAGCGGAAATTCAAAGACGTACTGCATTTGCTGATACTGTTACAGTATCAGAGGAAAACAGACAGGAAATTAAAAAAATGCGTGCGGCTATGAATGCTGAAAAATCAAGACTTGATGAAGTATATAAAACGGCACTTGAAAAAGTTATTGCACCGATACAGGCAGTACAAGATAAATACAAGGATTGTGTAGGACTATATACCAAAGCCAATTCTCAACTGAAAGCCAAAATTGATGTTATCGAAGATGGGTTAAAACTCGCAAAAGAAACTTCGGTAAAAGAGTATTTTGAAGAATTGGTTACTGCTAAAAATATTGATTTCATTTCATTTGAACAATTAGGTTTGAAAATAACATTATCAGTATCGGAAAAAAAGCTAAAAGAGCAAGTAAATAATATTGTAGAGCGTGTAGCAACCGATTTAAAGGCTATTGATATACAAGAAGACAAAGAAGAAATTTTGGTTGAATATAAGAAACACCTGAATGTGTCCGAGGCAGTAAGCTCCGTTGCAGCACGTCATAAAGCTATTCAAGCGGAAAAAGAAAGAAAAATAAAGCAAGAAGAACAGCGTGCAAAGAGAATAGCGGTGGCACAAGCAGTTGAGGAAGTAGCAAGACAACAAGCACAGGTGCAGTCGGGAAGTGATAATGTAAAGCCTGTAAAAACTGTAAAAGAGCCTGTACACGTTGAACAACAACTTACACCTCCGCAAGTAGAAGTAAACAAATATCCGTTTAATTTCTCTGCGTATATTGAGGCAACATCAAAAGACGAGGCAATCGAAAAATTGAGAGAATTTAAACTAAAGCTAATTAAGTTTATGGAAAGTGAGGGTGTGCATTATGGCAAGTAATATGCAAAAACCAAAATTCAGTGTGGCAATAACTACACCGGCATACAAAAAATTGATTAATAACACGTTGAAAGACCCTCAACGTGCCAATAACTTTATAGCAAATGTATCAACAGTAGTTGCGAATAATCCACAACTGCAAGAATGTGAAGCAAGTACAATTCTTTCAGCTGCATTTTTAGCAGATAGTTTAAATCTATCTATGTCACCGCAGTTAGGCTATTGCTACCTTGTACCGTATGAAACGGCATTAAAGGATAAATACGGAAAAACAATGTGGATGTTTGATGAAAACGGTAATCACATATTGGATAATAACGGTAAGTGGAGAAAACACACCGTAAAAAAAGCCCAGTTTCAAATGGGCTATAAGGGATATATACAACTTGCACAAAGAACAGGCAAGTATGAAAAAATTGTAGCATTGCCTATAAAAGAGGGCGAACTAATCAGCCGAAATGAAATAGAAGAAGAATTTAATGTATGCTTGATTGAAGATGAGTTTGAACGTGAGCAAGCCCAAACAATAGGTTATTATGCAATGATAAAAACAACTGATAATTTTCGCAAAGCAATATATTGGCCAATTCGCAAAATGATGGCTCATGCCGATAGATATTCTCCCGCATTTAGTGCGGAAATGTACGAAAAAATACAAAACGGAGAAGTCCCTGAAAAAGATATGTGGCGATATTCTTCATTCTGGTATAAAAACTTTGATGAAATGGCTATAAAGACAATGCTTAGACACATTATATCAAAATGGGGTCCTGTATCAATAGAGATGGAAAAGGCAATTCCGGCAGACCGTGAAGAATCAGAATTTGATTATACATATGCTGATAGTGATAATCAGATATTACAACAATCTGAACTTGATATGGTAGGCAATACTGACGATTTTAAAACAATAGATGAAATGGATAACAGAGAGCAGACCGAACAGGAACAAAGCGGTAGTGAGATGACCGAGCAGGAGGCGATAGATATTGATTCGATATAGTATCATAGCCACAGGTTCTAAAGGTAATGCAGTTAAAATTGATGATATATTGATAGATTGTGGTGTATCTTTTAAAAAAATTAAAGATGTGTACAAGCATATAAGATTGGTACTACTGACACATGAACACTCGGACCATTTCCGACCGTCAACCATACGAAAGTTGGCGGCGGAACGTCCGACTTTAAGATTTGGTTGTTGTCGTTGGATGGTTCCCAAGTTGATAGAATGTGGAGTTTCACCGACACAAATTGATGTATACGACATAGGAAAAAGATACGATTATAAAGTATTTGCTCTGTCACCTATCAAACTATATCATGACGTTCCAAACTGCGGATATAGGCTATATTTCGGACGAAAGAGAGTGCTATACGCAACAGATACCCGAACAATGGAAGGTATCAGTGCAAAGGGATATGATTATTACTTCATTGAAGCAAATTACAAAAAAGAAGAAATTAAGCGTAAAATTGCAGACAAAAAAGAACAGGGCGAATATGCGTATGAGGTACGAGCAATGAATGAACATCTGTCGCAGGAAGAAGCTGAAGATTTTATATATTCAAATATGACCTCGAAAAGCAGATATATCTTCTTGCACGAACACATTGATAAATAACAAGGTAGGGGATAAGAATGTCACAGATTACAACAGCAAAAATTGTAGAGTATGACGGCTGTAATATGCTGATAATTCCACAAGAACCGATAAGCCGTGAGATGATTAGAAAACAAGTTAAAAATGTTGAATTACGGTTATGCGACGGTCGGGAATGTACATCTGAACAACGACGAAAAATATTTGCAATAATCGGTGAGATAGCCGATTGGAGCGGACATGACAGTGAAGATTTGCGTAAATACTTTACATCAAATTATTGTATGGATAATGACCTTGAGTATTTCAGCTTATCCCCAAAAAAGCCTAATTTAGCGGATATGGAAACTGCAACAGGTTTTATATCATATTTGATAAAATTCTGTTTTGAATGGAATGTACCGACACTCGATACCATGCTTAATCGTGCCGAAGAAATCGGTAAATATTTATATATGTGCTTGGAGCATAGGAAGTGTGCTATTTGCAATGATAAGGCAGAAGTACATCACTTAGACGCTGTCGGTATGGGTAGGGATAGAAATAATATTGTTCATGTAGGTATGAATGCTATTGCGTTATGCCGCAAGCACCATATACAGGCTCATAATATGGGCAAAAACGAATTTTTAAAACAGTATCATGTATATGGAATAATACTTGATTCGTACTTATGCAAAATACTAAATTTAGGACGAAAGGCTGTATATAACGAGCTGTTTGAACGTGATAAACAGTTTTTGCAGCTTGAGGAGGTGAGAGAATAATATGGCAAGACCCTTGAAAGATGGGGTTGATTATTTTCCAAAAGATACTGATTTTTATGCAGATGATAAAGTGCGACTTTTAAGAGCGGAGTTTGGCTCGAAAGGAATGTATCTTTTAGACTACATATTATGTGACTTATACGGCAAAAATGGATATTTCATCAAATGGGATAAAAACAAGTGCTACCTTGTGTCAGATGGTGCGGGATGTGGTTGTTCTCCTGAGTTTGTTGCAGAGTTTATTTCCGGGTGTATCAGATGTTCTTTCTTTGATAAAAGGGTGTTTGAAATGTTTGGAGCATTGACATCTGTGGGTATCCAGCGGCGCTTTATAAGAATGTTAAACAGCCGCGAAAATTTCACATTTATTGAAGAATACTTTCTGCTTGATACATCTGATAAAAAAGATGTTCCGCAAGGTATTCTTAATAAACTTGCATTTAAAAAGGTTTCCGATAAAGAAAACGAAGTTAAAAGTAAAGATAACCCCGATAAAAGTAAAGTTAATTCACAAAGTAGAATAGAAGAAAATAAAGTAAAGGAGAATAGAGTAGAGGAAAGTAGAATAGATAACTCCCACCGCCTAACTGCACCATATGAGCAAATCAAAGATATGTATAACAGTATATGCACATCATATCCACAATTACGGTCTATGTCAGACAATCGAAAAAAAGCAATTAAAGCACGACTTAGACAATACAGTATTGATGATTTTAAATGTCTGTTTGAGAAAGCAGAAAACAGTAGCTTTCTTAAAGGGGCGAATAATCGTAATTGGTCCGCTACATTTGATTGGTTGATAAAAGATTCAAATATGGCGAAAACACTTGACGGCAACTATGACGACAGACCTACACAAAGAAATGATTATGGCGAAAGAAATAATAATCCTTTTTTTGAACTGATTAATAACGGTGCATTTGAGAATGGAGATGATATGTTATGACAGTGCAAGAAACCGCTAAAATAATGGCAGTATTTAAGGCTGCATACCCACGCTACTATGCAAATATAGACGTGAAAGAAGCAAGACAGGTAACAACATTATGGGCGTCTATGCTTGCCGATTACAGCTATGAAACTGTTTCAAATGCAGCTAAAGCATTGATTGTATCAAGCAAGTTTCCACCGACAATAGCTGAGGTAATAGAAAAAATACAGCTATTAACCAAAGAACCGGAACTGACAGAGGGTGAGGCTTGGAGCATGGTGCGAAAAGCCATCCGTAATGGAATTTACGGATATAAAGCTGAATATGAAAAGTTGCCTGACAAGGTAAAAACGGCAATAGGAAACCCTCTGATGATACACGAATGGGCTAAGGTAAGTGCAGATGAAATCGATACCGTAGTAGCAAGTAATTTTATGCGGAATTTTCGTTCACAAACGAAAAGCAAACAGGAATATGAAAGTTTGCCACAAAGCGTAAAAAAATTTGTTGAGGAAATATCCGCAAAAATGCCGAAACTGGAGGAAGTAAATGAGAGGAATAAATGATATAAGAATAACCTTTGAAGAAAAAATCAACAAGTATGCCGTAAAGCAAATACAACCTCATATGATTAACGCACTTGCAGTAATGTTATGTGATGAGGCTGTAAACGAAACGTTATTTAGTTTAGGCACAATAGAAAATATGGAGGTGATCGCATGAAAAAACGCAGTTGCAGAATGACTGATACAGAAAAAGAAATGCACGATAGGGCAGTTAAAATTCGCAAAATGACAGATGAGCAGTTGTGTAAATACATAGATGATACACAAGGCAAGAATGATACACGGGATAAAAGTGTGAGTAAGTTTTTAACTTGTGTGGCAGGAATGAAAGGTATAGGTAAAACAACAGAAAATAAATTATATTATCTGGCAAGAGAAAAGGGGTTTATTGATTAATGCGTTGGAGTGAAGCGGAGTATGCACGATATATTCAGAATACGGAACAAAACACAAGTAACCTAAAACCTAAAAATAAATATTCTTCTCAAAAAACTTGGATTGACGGTATATGTTTTGATAGTAAAAAAGAAGCGGATTATTACTGTCAATTAAAACTACTTACAAGAGTCGGAGAGATAAAAGGTTTCTGCCGTCAAGCAAGATTTGTTGTGACAGAGGGCGTAGGGAGTATTGAACGTGGTACTGAATATGTTGCAGATTTCGTAATCTTCAACAATGACGGAACAAGTCGTATTGTTGACACGAAAGGGGTGAAAACCAATGAATTCAAGTTAAAAATGAAATCATTCCGAGAAAAGTATCCGACTCTTAAAGTAGAGTTGGAATAAAGGAGTAGATAATTGATGGGTAAAATAAGAACTCGAAATCAACATCAAGCGGAATTTGTGAAGTGTATTCAGAAATTCGGCGGTAAATATCAAACATGGGAAATATTCGCTGATTTCATATCAATGTTTGCCTGTGCCATATCAAATGGCATAGATAGGGTGCATTTCAAACCGAGAGAAGAAATGTATATGCAAATTATTCGCAAATACACAAATGAAGAACAGGCAATCTTTCCTGAGATGATGGGTCATGTCATTAATGGCATGGAGGAAAACAGGGATTGCGATTTCCTTGGTGAGTTGTATATGGCTCTGGACCTGGGAAGCCATTGGAAAGGGCAGTTTTTTACACCGTATAGTTTGTGTAAAATGACTGCTCAATTACAAAAAAATGATATAGAACAAGAAATAAAAGCAAATGGATTTGTATCTGTAAATGACCCGGCATGTGGAGCAGGCGCATTGCTGGTTGCGGTAGCAAATACTGCGGCAGAAGAAATAAAACAATTTAATTGGCAAAATCACATCCTATTTGTTGCTCAAGATATAGATGCAGTTACGGCCAAGATGTGTTATATACAATTATCTCTATTGGGGTGTGCCGGGTATGTTAAGATTGGCGATACAATGGCGAATCCAATAACGGCAAACGAGGCATTGTATGAAATGACAAAAGAAGATAGTTGTTATTGGTATACACCAATGTATTTCAATGATGTTTGGAATTGGCGAAGAATGTTTCATATGTTTGATAAAACCATGCAAAAAAATATAACGATAACAAATAATGATGAAAAAGAAAAGACCGCCCAACCAGTAGAAAACTCGCAAGATATAGATAGAAACGAGTTTAATACCGAAAAGAACGGTCAGCTATCATTATTTTGAAAGGAGTTTGGATATGGAAACTACAAATCAAAATAACTTAGATGAAATTATATCACAAGATACAGAGAAAATCAATAATGACGAACAGACAAAATCTGAAATCGTGTATATTGAAGTTGATAAATTACATCCACATGACGCAAATCCTCGAAAAAATACAGGTGATGTAACGGAACTGGCGGACAGCATAAAGAAAAACGGTATATTGCAAAATCTTACGGTTGTTCCTGCAACCGGTTATTGGTACGGTGACTATACCGTAATAATCGGTCACAGACGTTTGGCGGCGGCAAAACAAGCGGGATTGAAAACTGTACCGTGTGTCATTCGTGAAATGGACCCAAAAGCACAGATAGCAACAATGTTACTTGAAAATATGCAACGTTCGGATTTGACGGTATATGAACAAGCTCAAGGAATGCAGATGATGTTAGACTTGGGCGAAACGGTTGAAACAGTTGCAGAAAAAACTGGTTTTTCCGAAAGCACCGTAAGACGTAGAACTCGTTTGTTGAAGTTGGATAGTGAGGTATTCAAAGAAACAGAGGGCAGACAGATAACCATGTCGGAATACGACAAGTTATTTGAAATTAAAGACGATGCAAAAAGAAATGAAGTTCTTAAATCTATCGGAACAAATAATTTTGAAAATAACCTATTGCGCGCTGTCAATGCGGAAAAAACGATAGAGAAACGTAAATTATTCTTTGAAGAATTAGATAAAATTGCTGAAAAGATACAGGAGACAGACGGTTTAGCATATGTTGGTTGGTGTGTTAATGTAGAAAATATAAACGATTTTTCAATTCCTGACGATACAAAATTGTATTATAAAAGTTATGGAAGCGGTGTAGGTGTATCACTATACCGTAGCCGTACGGCTGAAGAAGAACAGACCAGGCAACAAATACAAAAAGAACAAGTGGAACAAGCAGAACGAGAAAATAAGATTAAGGAAGAAAGGGATAACAGAATACAAAGGCTTAAGGAAGCCACGGAACGTGCGTATAATCTCAGACGAAATTTTGTGAAAGATTTTAAACTGAATGAAAAAGCCACTTCTAAGAATTTGGAAAATTTTCTTATTACAGCGTTGTTGGAAGATAATTGTTTTGATGTAGAGAAATTTCTTAATATGTTAGATGTCGAGTATGATGAAGATGATATTTCAGACACCCGAGATGTTCAAAGAATATATAATCTTTCAAGTAAAACGCAACAGAATAAAATGGTTATTGCAGGTTATGTATTATACGGTGACAACACTGTAACGAATTGCTTTGATTATAAGGGGTGTTATTGTGGGAATGAAGAACTGCAACGACTTTATGACGGATTAACAACGATAGGATATGAAATGTCAGATGAAGAAAAAGCCCTAATGGACGGTACGCATGAATTATATACCGCTGAAGATGAATAATTGATAAAGGAGAGATTAAGATGACAAATATTATAAAATGCAGATTTTTGGATAAAGACAGTGAACCGAGAGACAGAGAATACAGCTATAAAACAGAAATACCTGTTGAAGTCGGTCAAATAGTAGATGTACCTGCACCACGTCAAAGTGACACTGACAATGAATTGAAAACAAAATCAGTTATCGTATCACAAATAAATGTGCCGGAAGAAGAAATTGCGACCTTTGCGGATAAGGTTAAAACTGTTGTAGGTATTCATACGGAAGATGAAAAGGAGAATTAATAAAATGCACACAACGGAACAAAGGAGAGAAATTTTCAAAAGCTGCGAAAAGGAAATGTTATTTCTTCATGAAATAATGGGTAATAAAAATATGTCGGAAATTTTACGTCCGATGATTAAAGAAAAGTTTATGGACATGAATTATAAAATGGCAGAAATGTATATGGAGGATATCGGAGAAGTAATCCAGCTACTGCCTCGTTATGCGGTTCCGTCAGTTATAGCAACTCTAAAGCTTATTTTAGAGGCGTTGGAAAAGGACATGACTGAAAAGGATAAAATGGTGGCACAAAAAATTAAAGAGCAAGGCGTAGTGGCTATTACAAGACATGAGATAAAATAAAGTTTAAAAATTACAATGGGAAGTATCTAACTATTATTTATGCAGTTGGGTACTTCCCGTAATAAAACTTGTATTGGAGTGATTCCATGAATAGAAAATAGACCAAAGAAGATGTTGAATATCTCAAAGAAAAATGGGGAAATGTTTCAATTTCAAGCATTGCAAAAAAGCTAAATCGAAGTGTCAATGCAGTAAAGTTAAAAGCGAAAAGATTGGGGCTTGGACCTATGTTAGAGAATGGTTCGTATGTAACATTAAATCAAGTGGCGATAGCTTTAACCGGAAGAAATTTTTCTTCATATTACAAGAAGTCATGGATAGAAAACAGAGGTATGCCTGTTCATAATAAGAAAGTTATAAATAATACTTTTAAAATTATCTATTTAGATGAGTTTTGGAAATGGGCTGAAAAAAATCGTTCATTTTTAGATTTTTCAAAGATGGAGCCGTTGGCTTTAGGTAAAGAACCTGAATGGGTGAATGAACAACGTAAGAAAGACTATAAGTCAAACGCACTACAAAGAAAAGACCAATGGACACCATATGAAGATGATAAATTGCGATATTTATTAAAACAACAGAAATATGGGTATGCGGAAGTCGCCGATATACTTCATAGAAGTGAAGGAGCAATACAACGCAGATGTACGGATCTGGGCATTCGTGACCGTCCGATAAAAGCTGATACCGGCGGAAATCCATGGACTGATGATATGTATCGCACTATTATAAAAGGTATAAAAAATGGTGATTCATATTCGCTGATAGCAAAGCGTATCGGAAAATCTGAAAAAGCGGTAAGAGGTAAAGTATATAACAAATATCTGACTGAAAATGCTGATAAAGTTAGAGCTATGATTGGTGATGGTCAATGGGGTGACAATGCTCCAGAACCGAAAGTTAAGCAAGCATTATATTTATCCCGCACAAGAGGAGCATGCCGAAAAAGTCTTACGGATTTAGTGGAATTACTGAAATATCGCACATTGTGTATGATGAAAGAGGTACATAAATGATAGATAGAATTGCAAATGAGGTAGCAATTCAGTGCATGGATTGTGGAATTATAACGGATATACGACAGTTTAAGGACATACTTGTTATGGCTTTGAACAATTACACAGTATCACCTAAAGAAAAAGCTATTGCGGTATATGATGACTTGAGCAAGGGATACCAAATGTTCTTTGTCACGAAGAAAGTAAAAGGCTTATCCGACAAGAGCCTAAAATACTATAAATGCGTTATAGATGATGCAATGATAAGAATAAATAAGCCATTAGACAGGATTACGGCTGATGATATTCGGTATTTGTTGGCTTGCAAAAAGAGAGATGGCAGAAGCAATACAACTTTGAATAACATTAGACGTGTTTTATGCTCGTTTTTCAAGTTCTTGGTGAATGATGATTACATTGTTAAAGACCCTATGTTAAATATAGACGTTGTAAGGCAAGAAAAAGTTGTGAAAAAGCCATTCTCGCCGATTGAACTTGAAAAAATACTTGATGTATGTCGAAATGATAAAAATGAGCTGGCAAGACGCAGGAATGTAGCTATGATAGAGTGTTTTTTATCAACAGGATGCAGAGTAGGTGAGATAAGCTCAATAAAAATTGAAGATGTTGATTTTCGTAAAGGTGAGTGTATTGTACATGGTAAGGGTAATAAGGAAAGAAAAGTCTTTTTTAATGATAGGTCAATATTAAGACTGTCCGAATACATAGATTATCGAAAAGATAATTGCGAATATCTGTTTTGCTCGATTAAAAAACCGTTTCAAAGATTAAATGTGGGCGGTGTAGAAACGAATATAAGAAATATCGGTGAAAAAGCTGGTGTAACAAATTGTCATCCGCATAGATTTCGTAGAACTATGGCGTGTAATGCACTGAAAAAAGGTATGCCGATAGAGCAGATACAAGCACTGCTCGGACATGAAAACATTGAAACAACGAAAGTATATTTGTGTATAGATACAGATAAACTTGCAGTCGAGCATAATCGATATTTAGGATAAGTATAGGAAAGGGTGAGTGTGGATAAATGAATGAAGTAGAAATATTAAATAAAATAATGCAGGCATTTCCCCAAGGCTCTCAAGGCGGCAATGTAGTTATAAATATTATTAATACTTCGAATCAGCAGAACAACAATATTTCACAGTCAACAAGTATATTAAACACTAATATACAGACTGATGAAATCGAACGCTTAAAAAACAAAGATATGCCCGAGTTTGAGGAATATTTAGCCCAACAAAGAAGGTCACACAATACAACATATTCCTATGTATTCTCCGTGAGTGATTTTTTCTCTCGCTATGACTGTTTGGATGACAAGCATGTCGAAGAATGGATACAGTTATTGAAAAGTGAGAAAAAAACACCTAAAACGATAAATTTACGATTATCAGGCTTAATAGCATTTGCCAAATTCAAAGGCATAAAACTGAATGTGAATAAATTGCCCGTTCAAAAGAAGTCGTTTGTTGACAATGTTATATCCGAGGAAGAGTATTACAAATTATTAAAGTGCCTAAAAGCAGACAACAAGATGAAAGGGTATTGGATGATCCGCTTTTTAGGACAAACGGGCGCAAGAGTCAGTGAATTTGTGCGGTTTGAGAAAAAAAATTTAGAGGACGGCTACATAGACTTAGATACGAAGTGTCATAGCCGACGGATATTAATACCGGATAGACTGATCGAGGAAAGCAAGGAATATTTTGCAGGCGTGCAAGGACGGTGGTTGTTTCCGGGGCAAAAAAAAGGACAGCATATGACCACAGGAGGTGTTAATTCACTATTAAAGGATTTTGCTAAAAAATATGATATACGAGAAGATGTAATGCACGCGCATGCATTCCGGCATTTCTTCGCGATACAATCCCTTAATAACGGTGTGGATATGTCGTTATTAAAAGATTTATTGGGACATGGCAGTATTGATACTACGCAAATATATACCCAACTGTCTTCGGCAGAACAAAAAAAGCGATTTAACGAGGCTGTTAAATGGTAAGGTTGTAGAGCGTATGGAACAATACGAACAACTGTAAGCAGTATATTACAAGGAAAGGTGAGAGAAATATGACGGTACAAGAATTATATGACAGATTAGAACAGTTAATCCGTGATGGTTGCGAAGATTATCATGTTATTATTTCAAACGAATTTGACGAACAGATTTTATATGATGTTGATGTTCGTGAAGAGGACGATGAAATACTATTGTATTAAAAAGAGAGGGATGCAAAATGAAAGTAAATATTTGTGATATATGCGATAAAATAATAGGTCATAAACAGGGTGTAACGCTGAAAGCGTCAGACCATGCGTTGACAAGGATAATAGATAATCATGTAATATCAAACATGAAACGCAAATACAAGGTGCATATTTGTGATGATTGCATAGAGGCAATCGAGGAGTATTGCAAAGCGGCAAAAGCTGAAAGCAATACAAAAGAAATACTGACAGATTTTAAGAAATATCTGAAGCCGAAGGTGCGAACATGTGATGAATGCAGGTTTCTCAGGGTTTTAAATGATGATACAACTGGTGTATATGCAGAATGCCAAGTAAAAACATTTTGCTTATGGGAAAAAGAAGATATATATGATACCACTTGCGCTTGTTGGGAGGAAAAATGCTGACAAAAAAATATAAAAACGGTTGTGTGACACTGAATGCGAAAATGTTTCCGCCTATAACGCAGGAAACAATCGATAGGAAAATACGCAACTTCGAGCCGATGAAAAAGGCAATAGAGAAGTTGCACGAGCATGAGAAGAAAGATATTCCGAAAGATATAGTATTTGACAAGGGGTGTCCTAATTGCGGCAACGATACAAATATATTGTTTGGCGATAAGCATTGTGTAGAATGCGGACAAGCATTGGATTGGACTGGAGTGATGTGAAATGAGCAAAAAATATAAAGGTTTCAAGGGTAGTGGCTACAATAAAAAGCCGCTACCGAAATACACAAATAAAACATTGCTGAAAATTATTCAAAGAGCAATGGCAAGCAAATTAAAGATTAATTGCAAGTATTAGGAGGTACAAAATGAGGGATATACTATTCCGAGGTAAAAGCACCGAAACAAATCAATGGTGCTATGGAGGTTTTCACATATGGAAAAAGCGACAAATATGTGTTTTAGGCGATGATAAGCTGAAAGATGATGAAATATCATACGTAATAACAGTAAATTCGTTTGCGGATTGGAATATGCCGCGAACAATGCAAGCCGTTGAGGTTATAGCCGATACAGTCGGTCAATATACAGGTTTGGCAGATGTAAACGGTCAAAAAATATTTGAAGGCGATATTGTAAAATCGCAAAATTATAGATTTGTAGTAAGGTTCGGTAAATGCGGTAGTAATAAATTTGTTAATTATAATAACGGCTATATAGGTTTTTATCTTGAACCAGACGGGAAAACAAATGCTCACGGATTGCGTAATGATATATGTTATTTTGGTAATCTTTCTGTTATAGGCAACATATATGATAATCCCGAATTATTGGAGGAATAAAAATGAACAGAAAGGAAATAACAAGATTCTTAAGTGAGTTACTTGTCAAAAAAAGATTATCTGGCATGGGTAAATACTATGCGAGTGAGGTCACTATGGATTGGTACATTGGCAAAATAACACATACAATGCGACGTGTTGATTTTATACAGTTTGTACCTAAAAATCAAACTGTAAGTGGTATAGAACATGGCGATTTTTATTTCTATGAGGTAAAAAGCTGCAAAGAAGATTATAATAGCGGAAACGGTTTGACTTTTGAGGGTGATAAAAATTATATTATCACTACGGCAGAAACATACAAGAAAATTATCAAAGATGTAGACTATGATGTCGGTGTACTTATAGCGTGTCCGGTGCTAAGAGAAATTAAAGATGAAATTGAAAATCCTACGCAAATAGACGGTAATATAGATGATTGGATACTCAAGACTGCGAAAAACGCACATAGTAAAAATCGTGAGCGACCATTGTCACAACTTCTATTTTTTATGCTGCGTTCGGGAAAGTGAGGAATAAAAATGATTATAAAATTACCGATGGGTGTAACTATGGATACAAGTAATGTACCAAATAATTTTGGTGTAATTATTCGTGACAGCTTTAGAAAATTTACTGATGGAACTAAAGAAGAATACCGATATGAAGATAAGCTAAGGTTTATAGATTGTTGTGTTGCATATATGAGTCGTTCAAAAGACGCAGACGAAGCTGTACAAGATATAATACTTAGCGAAACAAAAAGACGAATGAGCGAAGACGGAGAATTCCCGAATAAAAGTGATTTTGAGAGCCTTGAATTTATGAGTATTTGCTACGAAATAGGACAAAAAAGTGCAAAATTATGTTCAAATGAATATGGGTGTGATAAGCATGATAATGAGGCTGCGTTGAAGTTACTTGCAAGCATTGTAAAGATTGTTATCAATTTTTGAGGAATGATGAATAAAACGGAGGAATAAAACGATGACAGTATCAGAATTATTAAAATGTTTAAAGGCATTAGAAGAAGACGGCAAGGGCTATTATAAGGTGTTATTTAAAGGATGTGATTGGTTTGCGGAAATACATATCACTCATCTTGACATACCTGCAGAGGAACTTATATTGAAACTGTAGAAAGAGAGGAAAAATAAATTAAATGGTTGAGTGGGAAAAAGTTAAAAAGTTAATGGATTGTTTCCCGGGAAGTATTATAAATCACAATGGCGAATTTATCGCAATGGTAAAAGAAAACGAGTATTTTATACTTGAAAATTGCAAAGATGAGCGTGAAATAAAATGCAAAGTTTTAGCATGGTTTTCAAGAGGTGCTCATAAAACACAACATTATAATTCAAAAAAGAAAAATAATGAATACCATCAATTTATGCTTGACGGTATAAATAAATATCTCGGAACAAACTTTGACTTTGAAGATATGGACATTATTTATACTAAACTCGGTAATGATGTCAATAGACCTCTTTGTGAAAAATTTGTTGACAGTGGATATGATATGAATATTTTGATTTCTAAATTAAAACAAAGGCTTGACGAGGTGTAAAATGATAAAATTATTAGCAATGCTCGTCACAGTTATAATAATTGTGATAGACATTAACAGAATGTGAGGTGGGCAGCAACCAATGAAGAATAAAGTGGCCGAACGTGCGAAGAAAAAAAGACGTGCGTTAAAAGAGGCGGAACGACGTAAAGAACAAGAAAATTTACTGAAAAAATTTAATGAGATTGCCAAAAAACACGGTGTGAATAATGTAAAATACAACAAACAAACATTGTGGCAAACATTTATGAAAGTCGATAAAGAAATGGTTAAATTAAGCATTGTATATAGCGTTATGGCAGTTGCATATTGTTTAAGAAAAACATTCGGTTGGGGGAAAATTAAGATATACAGATATGCTGTGGATATGAACAGATATATTACTTCTGTCGGCAAGCAAGACAGAGATATTCCGGCATTAAATGATGAATTACGAACAGAGGCAGGAATTGACTGTACCAAAATTTTTGAGGGTTATAAGCCGTATATGCTAAAAAAGGTAAGTCTTCAAAAATCGTCAGAAGCAGAGGCTATGTTTGAAAAAATTAAGTACATATTACCTATGGTTATATATCCGTTGTATTCAAGAGAGGGGTGGAAACAAAAACGAATGAACCGCTTGGGACAAGCTTTAAAGGAAACTTTAATTGATATTTTAGAAAGTGATGAAATCGATAATATCAAAAGGACAATGTATGAGGAGTGCGGTCTTAAATTCTATGATGATGGAACGGTAGACCCTAATTAAAAATGCTATTATAGAGAGCCTTCGAACTCCCACAACCAACACAGGAATCGGAGGTATAAAAAATGCAGGCAGACGAAAAAAGAATTATAACTGATGAAGAATTAACCGAAATAGTGAAAGTGGCTGCTAAAGCAGGGGCTGACGCAGCTATGGAACATTTTAGGGCAGAAAAACTCAAAGAAAAACGCAACCGAAAGGATAGGAGATTACATAATACAAAACTCTTGATACGTCATTACAGAACGTTTAAAGAATATGTGAATAATGCGGTGTTTGAACGCGAAGAATCAAATGAAGATGCACTTGGCGCCATTGAAGAATTAATGTGGGAGCCACGAGTAACTGCAGATATGGTTGTAGAATCAATTAAACGCAGTGCGGCAAGAACACAGATTATAATAAATCATATAGACGGAATGATTAACGTGTATCAAGATATGTGCGAAAAGTCAAATAGTGAAATGAAAATACGCCGTAGCAAAGTGCTGTATGATATGTATATATCTGATACAGTTTATTCAAAAGAACAGATTGCAGAGATGTATTTCATTGATAAACGGACAGTGTATAAGGATATAGATGCTGCCTGCAAGGAATTAAGTGTATTGCTATTCGGAATTGACAGTATTAATTAGGGCACAAACAGGGCATTGACGTGGCTATATGAACATGATAAAATAGTATTAGTAAAATTCTAAAATAATTTTAAAAATCCATTTATTCAATTTGCGAATAAGTGGATTTTTTTATTGCCGGAAAGGGGAATTTAAAATATATGCTCCCTCCTAACACATTTATAAAATTAGGAGGATGTATATGGAAAGTACGATAGTTATGCGCAGTGTCAGTGCATTAAAATGTTATGAAAACAATCCAAGACACAATGAAAATGCGGTTGAAAAAGTGGCAGAATCAATTAAAGAGTTCGGTTTTTTAGTGCCAATAGTAATTGATACGAATGACGTGATTATAGCAGGAGAAACCCGTTTAAAAGCGTCTAAACTGTTACAACTTGACAAAGTACCATGTATTATAGCAGATGAACTCACAGATGAGCAAATAAAAGCATTTCGATTGATTGAAAATAAAACATCTGAATTTGCAACATGGGATTTTGAAAAACTACAGGAAGAACTAAAGGCTATTGACATAGACATTGGACTGTATAATTTCCCAGAATTAGATGATGTAGAATTAAATGTTTCCGATGATGATTTTTTAAAGGATACGGAAATAGTGAGGGAACATCATAATAAGACAACAACGTGCCCTAAATGCGGCGAGGTGTTTGAAATATGAGAGTATTTCTTGCGTCCACCGGGTCGGGTATGTCAAAGGGATTAAGGGATAAGACGGTCAAAATATGTCGGCCGAGATATATACTTGAAACATTTTTCAATGGTGAAAAATCATGTCTTGAGGCTATGAGCATTGTAGGAAATGATAATTTTTTACTTGATAGCGGAGCGTTTTCATATATGAACGGTGCAAAGGTGACATTGTCGCAAATGGATAGTTATATTGACAAATATATAAAATTCATAATCAATTATAAAATCAAACATTATTTTGAAATCGATGTTGATAATATTTTTGGTCTTGATCGCGTTGAGTTTTGGCGGAACAAGATGGAGAGCGCAATAGGTTATCAATGTATTCCTGTGTGGCATAAAGGCAGGGGCGTTGAATACTGGAAACGGATGTGCAAAAAATACTCATATATAGCGATAGGCGGATTAGTATTTCATGTAAAGAAGCAGGAATATGAATTAATACGACGATTGGTTGAATATGCGTATTATTGTGGTGTAAAGGTACATGGCTTAGGTTTCACGAAAACACGAGAATTGAAAAATTACAAGTTTTACAGTGTAGACAGCGCAAGCTGGGTAGTGTCGGCCACAAGAGGACAACAAATACACTTTTTCAAAAATGGGTATATGAAAACTCGGCAGTTAGAGAAAAAAGGGCATAAAGTAGATTTGCCGAAGTTGGTAGCTCATAATATGATAGAGTGGACAAAATTTCAAAAATATATGGATGGAGTGAATTGATTATGAAAAAGAATACATTTAATTTAACACTATTAACAGGAATATTTTGCTTAGGGCTTATAACGTCCAACTTATTCGGTGGTAAGCTTATAAGCGTCTTAGGATTAACCGTTGCGGGTGCGATAGTAACATATCCACTCACATTCTTGACAACTGATATTATCGGTGAAATATGGGGAAAGAAAGAGGCGAACGATTGCGTTAAAGTAGGTATAATTGTTCAAGTCGGCTTTTTGATATTAGGGTATTTATCATTGAAAATACCAACATTATCGCAAACAACTCATTTGCAAGAGTGTTTGACAGCAGTATTAAATCAGGGAACAAGAATGACGTTCGCAAGCCTTGGAGCATTTGCAATAAGTCAGACAATGGATGTTATTTCATTTCATTGGTTAAAGAATAAGACGAACGGAAAGTATAAATGGTTAAGAAACAATGCAAGTACAATGAGCAGTCAACTTATAGATACAGTTATTTTTATAACTATAGCTTTTTACGGTGTAGTTGATAATATAATACTTATGATATTTGCTCAATACTTAATTAAATTAATTTTGGCGGCATTAGATACGCCGTTTTTTTATTTCTTCACAAGACGAAGAAAATGCAAAAATTAAGGAACGAATTATAGGGAGGTGTCTAAGGTGGCACGAGTGCCTAATGAAAAAGCAGCGAAAGCAGAGGCTATGTATCATGACGGTATGAAACTCGTGGATATAGCAAGAAAACTTGACGTGCCGCCGGGTACTGTCCGAAGATGGAAAAGTACATACCATTGGGACGGAAATCCTAAAAAAAAACAAAACGAGCGTTCGGATAATAAAAGCGAACGTTCGGAAAAAACAGAAACACGTCATAGAGGCGGTCAGATAGGTAATAACAATGCGTTAAAGAATGCAACCTATGCCAGTGAATATTGGAAGAATATCAGTGATGAGGAACGTGCAATGATGGCAGATATGCCGACAGACGAAGAATTTATGTTAATTGAAACATTGAAATTAGCTACTTTGCGAGAGCGGCGTTATATGGCATTATTGGCACGATATAATGAATTGTTGAAAAATTCGCCTGACGGAATGATTTTGAAAGAAGATATACGGGTGTTGACTAAAGAAAGTAACGCATTCGGAAAATGTGTCAGTAGCAAACAACATCAAACGGTTACGGCACAACAAACAAAGGTTGACGCAGTAGAGCAAATGCAAATAATAGAATCCGAATTGACTCGGGTGCAAAAGCTGAAAATCAAAACACTTGAAACATTATCTAAAATTCGAGCGGAAAAGGCAACGGATGGCGACAGTGAATTAATAGATGATTGGATAAAAGCAGTAGAGGGGTGTGAGGATGATGACTAAAACGCTTGAGATATTTCAAAAGCGTATCCCTCTCTACAGGAAAAATATAAAACTATTTGCATGGGAAATGTTCAAATTCATACCGGACAAATGGCAAGATGATGTGTTTTGCGATATAGTTACCGATAATCGTATTACTGTAAAATCGGGGCAGGGTGTGGGAAAGACAGCAATAACGGCAATAATCCTATTGTGGTTTCTAAGCTGTTTTTCATATCCGAGAATAGTTGCAACGGCTCCGACCAAGCAACAACTGAATGATGTATTGTGGTCCGAAGTGGCGAAGTGGCAAGAAAAATCACCTGTGCTGAAAAAGATACTGAAATGGACAAAGACGTATGTTTATATGAAAGGTCATGATAAGCGGTGGTTTGCCGTGGCAAAAACGGCAACAAAGCCTGAAAATATGCAAGGTTTTCATGAAGACAATATGTTGTTCATAGTAGATGAGGCTTCAGGTGTTGCGGACGCTATTATGGAAGCTATACTTGGTACATTGTCAGGTGAAAACAACAAGTTATTGATGTTAGGAAATCCGACAAAGACTTCTGGCGTGTTTTATGACAGTCACACGGTAGACCGAGCATTATATAAATGTCATACGGTCAATTCCGAGAATGTGGCACGAGTCAATAAAAAGAATATAGAAAACCTAAAAAAGAAATACGGCGAGGACAGTAATGTTGTTCGTGTTCGTGTATATGGTGAATTTCCAACACAAGAAGATGATGTGTTTATACCGCTTTCTATAATTGAACAGTGCAGCAGTAAGTTGTATGAACTTCCCGACAGCAATAAATCACCCAATATTATATTAGGTGTAGATATAGCTCGTTTCGGAAATGACGAAACTATTATATACCGCAACGCACAAGGAAGATTAAAAATCATGGCCGAGCGTAAAGGTCAAGACTTGATGGCGACCGCTGGTGACGTTATAAGAATATATAAAAAAACAATCAATGAGTTTCCCGAATACAGAGGAAAAATATATGTCAACATTGATGATACGGGCTTAGGCGGCGGTGTGACAGACCGACTAAAAGAAGTCAAAAAGGAACAGCAGCTATATAGATTAGCCGTTGTTCCTATTAATGCTGCTGAAAAAATTGAAACTGATACAAAGGCGGGTAAAGAGGCGGCAGAGTATTATAATAACCTTACAACGCATATGTGGGCGTGCTTGAAAGAGCTACTAGAACATAAAGAAATCGAATTAGAAGATGACGCTGATACAGTAGCACAGCTTTCAACACGAAAATATAGAATAGCTTCAAACGGAAAGCTTGAAATTGAGGGCAAAGACGAAATGAAAAAACGAGGTTTGAAATCACCCGACAGAGGAGATGCTGCTGCATTATCAGTATATCTTGGTAAGATAAAGAAATATACAGGCAGTATGCCAAATATCAGTGACGGTCTAAAAAAAGAAAGTGAATGGATGAGGTGACTGAAATATGGGTTACATGAAAGAGTTTGGTCGTGCAGGTCAAAAGCGTACAGGCGGAATTTTTTACGAAGAATTCTTACCGGAACTGCAAGGAAAAAAGGGTATAGAAACATATCGTGAAATGGCTGACAATGATGATGTAGTTGGAGCTATTTTATTTGCGGTTGATATGCTAATACGAGGTTGTTCATGGGACACTCAACCGGGCGGCAATACTCCGGCAGACGAGGAAGCGGCTGATTTTGTGTGGCAATGTATGAATGATATGACTGAAACGTGGATTGACACAATATCGGAAATATTGTCTATGTTGACATACGGATGGAGTGCACATGAAATTGTGTATAAGCGTCGAATGGGACGTAAAAAAGATATTCGTCTGAACAGTAAATATAATGACGGTCGAATAGGGTGGCAGAAGTTACCGATACGCTCACAGGAAACTTTGTACAGATGGGAATATGATGATAATGATAATCTGTTGGGATTAACGCAAATGCCACCGCCGAAGTTTGATTTAATCACAATTCCTGCGAATAAACTGTTATTATTCCGCACCAAAAGCAGCAAAGGAAACCCAGAGGGGCGAAGTATATTGCGTAATTCGTACCGTTCTTGGTACTTTAAAAAGCGAATACAAGAAATTGAAGGTATAGGAATTGAACGTGATTTAGCAGGTTTACCTGTAATGACTGCGCCTGAAGGTGTTGATATATGGGATAGTGATGATAAAAACATGGTCAGTGCAAGACGTGAAGCGGAACGATATGTTAAAAGTATACGTCGTGATTCGTTGGAGGGAGTTGTAAAACCTGAAGGGTGGAAGTTAGAGCTACTCACAAGCGGCGGCAAGCGGAATTTTGATACAAACGCTATTATTGAAAGATATGATACACGAATTGCAATGACGGTATTAGCTGATTTTATAATGTTGGGACATCAGAGTACAGGAACATATAATCTCGGCAGTGATAAGTCACAGATGTTTTCTGTGGCAATAGGTGCGTATCTAGATATGATAGCAGAAGTGTTTAATAATAAGGCTATCCCTGATTTAATAGATATGAATGGTGAGGCATTTAAAGATATTACGGATTATCCGACGATAATACATGGCGAAATTGAAAATAGGAATATCAGTGAACTTGGCGACTTTATACAAAAAGTTTCAAGTGCAGGATTTATTTCACCTGATGAACAGCTTGAAGATTATCTTCGTGATGCCGCAAAGTTGCCTGAACGTGCAGATTACTCAGGTAATGGCGGAACATCACCAGAAAAGAGCGAGTTCAAAGAGGAATAATATATGTTTACATTCAGAAAAGCAAAGAGAATATTTGAAAAAATACGCAAGCCCGATAGAAGTAAAAAGGGTGAAAATGCGCTACAACGTATTCGTAATATGTTGGATAAATACGAAACTCCGATAACATTGGCATTATTATTTTTATGGGATGACTATAACATAGATGAAGAAACAACAGATGAAGTCATGAGCGGTAATGAGAGCGTAGAAGATGTACACGCACCGTTTGAGTCGAATCTGCGTGATTTTGAAGATGAAACATTAACACCAACTTTGGAGCAGGTGGGCGAAGAAAGATTTGAAACCGCATATGAAGACAATAAAGACTTAATAAGTATCAATACCGAAACATCAGATGATGATAACGAAAATAATGAAGATAGTCAGTTTGATTATTCTGCATTTTACACCCAATGGTGTGATGAAAGAGCGGGTAATCTTATTGCAAATATCAATGATACACAGAGAGAAAATGTTAAAAGCATTATAAATACTGCGTTGCAACAAGGTGATACACCGTATTTTGCCGCTCGTAGAATAAAAGATACGGTAGGATTAACAGAGCGACAGCTTAATCAGAATACCCGCTATTATGAAAATATGCGGAATACTCTGCGTGAGAATAATCCTAAATTAACTGATTATGAAATTAACAGCAGAGCTACAAAGGCGGCAAGACGGATGGCAGACAAACAACGGACCAAACGGGCAAAAGATATAGCACGAACTGAAATTGTTACAGCACATAATCAAGCAACTCGAGCATACATACAATGGGCGATAGAACATGGATATATGCAGAATGTATATAGACGTTGGGTGACATCAAACAATGACAATGTTTGTCCGATTTGCGTTGCATTGAACGGACAAACAGTACCATTTGATAAACCATATAATGTACCGTCCGATATTAAATATAACGGTCCTGAGATAATGGCACCGCCGGTACATACAAATTGTTGTTGCGGCGAAGAATTTTTCACGGGTGACAATAATAAAATACCGAGTGTTCCAAACAAATGGGACAGTATGAGTGAGGCGGAAAAGAAAGCATGTGTCAATTATTATGCCGACAAGTCACAATATGCGGAATATAAAAAACAGCTTGGGACTGAAAATGTTCCTGAAACTCTTGAAGATTTTCAAAAATTAAAGTATAATAATAAAGAGGAATGGGACAAATTAAAGGCTGCATATAGAGCTACAAAGTCTGAACGAAGTTGCTATAAATATTCGACTGATGGAACATTTATAGCAACCAACCATAGAAAAGGTGGCTCTGTTCCCAGACAATTAAAGCCATATGCAGTGTTAGATTTAGAAAAATCGGATGGACATATAGAACGTACAATATATGACAAAGACGGATATATGGTAAAACAAATTCATCCTACGGATCACGGCAATCCAAAACAACATCCATATGGTGAAAACGGAGAACATACTCATACATACAAGTGGAAAGACGGAACTTTGGAAGAACGAAGAATTCGAAACATAACAGATTCGGAAAGAAAGGTCAATGGTGATATTTTATGAAATTAAATTCAGAAGAAATAAAAAATTTAATATTATCGCTTGTACAAGATGTGGTATTCGAATATGACAATAAGACTTGTTGTATCAATCCATGGAGTAGGACTAAATTTGAAGTGGGTTATAATGACATTGTGAAGATATATTCGGATATAGATGATTTAATGAATGATACCATTTTTGATGGACGTTCATTAAGTGATATAGCGGATGAAATTGAAATTGAATAATGTTTAAAAATGAAATTTATAAATTAACACGTTGGTTGTAAATCAACGTGTTTTTTTATACTGAAATTTAGGAGGCTGATTAAATTGAAAAGTTTTAATGATTACATCATTCACAAGGCAAGGGATGAACCTGAAAAGGTAGTAAAGGCACGTTTTAATGTACAGAAATCATATGAAGAACAACACCTGGTATTTGGTTGGGCGAATGTATCGGCTCGTGCCAACGGCGAAAAAATCACCGATTGGCAGGAAGATATTATTGATATTGACGAACTTGAAAAAGCAGTTTATCGTTATGTTGAGTTTTATGGTGACGGTGGCGAACTTCATGAACGTGGCGGTGTAGCCACAATGATTGAAAGCATGGTGTTCACCAAAGAAAAACTCAAAGCATTAGGTCTGCCTGAAGATGCATTAGCTGACGGTTGGTGGATAGGTTTTCATGTGACGGATGAAAGCGTGTGGGAAAAAGTCAAAGATGGTACATACTCAATGTTCAGTATTGAGGGTGAGGCTATCAGAGAGGAGGTAGAGAGTAATGCCGAATAAGTTGAAAAATTTGAATATTACAAAGGTTGATTTAGTGCCGGAGGGTGCCAATCCTGACGCATTTGTTACAATGTATAAGTCTAAAACTCCTATAAGAAAGAGCGGTGAGGCTGAAAGCTTTGCTGATAAATTAAAGGATATTAAATTGGACGATGTAGTTAGGCAAATATGGCAATATACGGAATCGCTAAGTAGTAGTCTTATTTCAATTCTTAGAGATGATAACGTTACAGATAAAAAATCTGCAATGGATAAAAGTCTTGAAGAATTTTACGGTGCCGCTACACTTTCAACAGAAAAATGGAGCGGTGGCAGTGTAAGTGACTATGTTGCAACAGGTTCAGAAGAACCACAAACAGCCACGATTGTAAAAGCATTAAAGGCAGAAACACTCGGTATATTAAAAAGTAATAATGAAGGAGCTGATAATGATATGAAAATTGAAGATATTGATAAGGATAAGCTAACTGATGAAGAAAAGAAGCAGTTGGAGGCTATCGTCAATAAGGCTGGTATAACAAAGCCTGAAGATGATGACAATGGCAAAGATGACAATAAAGGCGACAAGGACGTTAAGAAGATTAAGGATGAACCGATAAATCATGATCCGGAAGATATTTATAAGGGACTTCATCCGGCAGTTGCGGCCGAACTTAAAAGTTTAAGAAAAGCTCGTGACGAGTCAGAAGAAAGAGAACTTACTGCTATTGCAAAAAAGTATGAAGTTATAGGCAAAAAGTCTGAAGAACTCGTACCTACACTAAAAAGCTTGAAAGCCGCAGGCGGTACAGCATATCAAGACATGATTGGTGTGTTGGATATGGCGGTTGAGGCGGTAGAGAAGTCGGGCGCATTCACCGAAATCGGCAAGAGCGGTCATTCTGATGTATCCGGTTCTACTGCCATTGCCAAAGCTCGTGCTATTGCCGATGAGATTAAGAAATCAAATCCAACAATGAGTGACACAGAGGCTATGGCAAAAACGTGGGAAACACACCCCGAACTTATGGAAGACTATGATAATGAGATTGGAGGTTGATATTAATGGCAAAGCAATATATTACAAACGGAATTAATACATCAACTACCCGTGTCGGTGTTGCGGCTGAAGATATGGAAAACGTCGCTGGTAAAGCTGTTAAGTTGAACAGTGACGGACTATTGGAAATTTGTAATACCAAAGGGGAAATGCCTATCGGTATTGTTACTATTGACAATGAGGCGGACGTTTCAAAAGGCGATAATGTTACATATCAAATATTTGCTGTCGGTATTGCGGCTATAAGTGCCACAGTAACAGCAGGAACAGAATTAACACCTGGTTCGGACGGTACATTGGTTGCCGCTGAGGCAGGTGATTTTGTGTGTGCAATAGCAATGAATGATTGCAACGCAAACGCAATGGGAACAGTCAAAAGAGTTGACTATTATAAAAAGGAGGCTAAATAATGGGTACAGAAGTTTTTGATAGAATAAGAAAGGGTAAAACACCTATCAATGTTCCGCTTACGAATATCAGTACGGCATATTTTCAAAGTAAGAGTGGCGGTGCAACATCATTTTTTCCTGAAATACCAGTAACGCTTTCGAGAGCAGCATATTATAAATTTTCAAAAGAAGATTTGTTAAGAGATAATGTTCGTCCTAAGCCTATTCTTGGTAAAGTAGATCCTACCGTTTTCAGTTACGATACTGATGATTATAAGTGTACGCCTGACCAAATTATTGTAGGTTATGATAACATTATTCAATCAGATATAGAGCGTATGGGAGCAAAAGGAATAATGAAGTTTCGTCAAAACAAGTCGAAAGTTATCGCTGAACAGATGTTTATTCACCAAAATAAAACATTTGCACAACAATATTTTAAAAAGGGCGTATGGGGTACTGATTTAACAGGTGGTACATCGGCAAGTTCAAATTCTACTGATTTTGTATCATTTGATAATGATAATTCAAGTCCGATTAAGTTTATTGGAGATTGCATTACAGAAATCAAAAGGACAACGGGTAGAAAACCTAATAAACTTGGATTGGGTCAGCGTGTATTTGACGCACTAATTAATCACCCTGACGTAATGAATCGTGTTATTTACGGCGGTAACACAGCCTCACCTGCAATGGTTACAACAAAATCATTGGCTGCTATTTTGGGTGTAGACGAGGTTGTTGTATTTGACGCTATATGGAATAGTGCAAATCTTGGCGAAGAAGAAAATACAGGCTTTATTTGTGATGAAAACGCAATGCTTTTGGCATATGCAACATCTACGCCAATGATTGATGAGCCAACTGCCGGATATACATTCCGTTGGGATATGGGTACAAAAAATATTCTTCCTATCATTGAATGGGAGGGCGATGAGGGAACATATTCTAATTACATCGGCGGTATGATTGCGCAAGATATGGAAATCGTGTGCAAGGACTTAGGTTTCTATTTCCAAAATGCCGTTACTCCTAAAAATTGATTTAAGGGGTGTGACTAATATATGAGATACACAGCACTTAAATCTTGCCGTATTGGCGGTAAAAACTATAACAAGGGTGATATAATTCAGCCTGATGAATTGTCCGCATATGAGGGGTTAAAGCTGGTTAGATACGGTATCCTATGCGAGTTACCTATTAATGCAGAGGAAATGGTTGAACCGATACAATTTGTTGTATCGATACCGATTTTATCACAAGACGGAAAAAGCATTAATTGTACTGCGGACGATGTAACAGAAATTTTCCGTGTACTTCAAATGTCGGCCACAGATGCGGCGGAATATATAAAGAATATTAACAGTGATTCTGTATGTGACGTATTAGGCGCAGTTGATACGAGAAAAACCGTTTTAGCGGCAATTTCAAAGCATACAACAGAGCAGGAAGAAGATAGTGGCGGTGATGAGTAATGCCGAGATACTCATATAATCCCAATGCAATTACGGAAAACGGAGTTGACCGATTGAGGTTTGAACTGGGAGATACAACATTCAATCCGGCAGAGTTGACAGCGGCTTTGTCGGATGAGGAGTATCAAGCGGTTTTGGATATGAACAGACATTGGAAACGTGCTAAATTAGCAGCGTTGGAAGCTATTCTAATGAAGTTTGCACACTCTTGCACTACAAAAATAGGTCCTGTGTCGTATGATTTTTCAAGTAGAGTAGAGGTATGGAAAGACCTCTATAACCGATTGAAGAATGAAGCAAGTATTTCTGTTCCGCCCGTATCGGGAAATGATTACGGACAGGTAAGACCACCGTATTTTTATGAGGATATGCACAGTAACAGCAGAAAGGGCGAGTAATTATGTTCACAGCAAATATTGTACCTGGATATGGATTTCAAGAGGTAGAAATTTATATAAAAAGACATGGGAAAACAGCCAGCGGACGTGTGACAGAAGTAGGATACCAACCTGCCGAACAAGCATTTTTGGGTATTGCTGCCGAGGCAAGTCAACGCGAAAAAGAAGAATGGCGGCAAAATCAGCACCCTATAACACATACAGTTGTACAATATGGAGCAACGGTAAAAGCAAAGGCTACCGATTATCTTGTGTTCCCAGACGGACGTAAATTTTATGTTCAGGGCGTAGATAATGCAGGTAGCCTTAATGTATCTATGATTTATTATGTTGAGGAAAGGTTTGATATAAAATGATTAGCATTGAAATTATTGTTCAAGCTGAACTTGATAAGATAAAAGCACAGTTGCCGGGAAGAACTGCACGAGTATCAAGTGCATTGCGAAATTCTGTTTTTAATGTGATGGCAGGCGGCGGTGTATCTGCTCCAGGTCAACCACCGGGAGTGAGAACGGGAAATTACCGTAATTCTTTTGTTTCATCAACAGAAAGCAACGGAATGTCATTTACAGCGAAAGTAACAAGTGATTGTTTGTACGGTCCGTTTTTGGAAGACGGTACAAGTAAGATGGCAGCAAGACCACACTGTGACCGTATTGCAGAAGACGCATTGCCGCAAGCTATTGCAATATACAGTGAACTATATTAAAGGAGAAAGATTTATGTTTGAAGAAATTTTAAATAATCATCTAAGGAAATGTTCCGATATAACATCATATTTAACTAAATATGATGATGAGCCTGCGATTTTTAATCAGACAGCCCCTGACGATATGTCTGATTTATGGAACGATAACGTACAATATGGACGAATTGTATTTTTTGCAAATATGCAATCCGACACAGAACGTAAAATCAGTGGTACAGTAGAAATTGATGTGTATTTACAAGACACATCAGAGATTGAAGCAATAGCAGAAACGGTCAAAACAAATGTAGACGGCTATTTCTTTAGCGGTAAGTCGGAAACAACAATTCTTGCGAAATGGAATTCTACACGATACGTTGATGTTGCGGACAAAAAAATAACCGTTGCGGCGGTATTGTTTACACTACTTGCGTTTCCTAATCAACAAACCTGCGAGCCTGATCCGATTAAACTGGTTAATGAATGGACACGAAAATTACTACCCGATGTAAAACTGATAGGATATGATGAAGATATTCCGACCGTATGGAAACCTCAAAAGGATATTCCTGCGGTGTACTGGCGAAAATCAAAGGTAGGTAATTGTGAACGAATACCTAGCATGTATGCAGGTGATTGGTACACTGCTGTAATGAATGCTCATATCTTTACAGAAGATATAGCTGTTTCTAATGCTATTGCGAGTATGATGTGTACTAAGCTAAATCAAAAAAAGGTATTACAATTTCCTGATGGAACATGGATGCGTGTTGATAATAACAATCAACTTCAGCCTGGAGCTGATGAATTAAGAGTCGGTCAATTATCTGTTGAAGGCGATTATTGCGTATTGCGCAAAGAGCCTGATTCAGAATTATTGAAACATATTAAAATAAATGATTAAGAACGTCTTATTTAAAGGCGTTCTTTTTTGTTAAGGAGGTAATCTTATGGCAACTAAAACTGTAAAAGATGAAAAAACAGCAGATGTGCCAGCTGGAAAGAACTCTGCAAGGGTAAAAACATCATCTGTATCAAGATATACCGTTGATGAATTATCAAAGGCAGAAAATGAATTTAATGCGAATAATTTTATTATTCGTACAGCGCTTTCAAGGGCAGACAAGGATTTATTTACTTTGGAAGAAGCTAAAGAAATTGTATCAAAATTTAAAAACAAGGAGGTAAAATAAGCATGGGATATGTTTATGAAGACGGTAAGGAGTACCCTCGTGCCGGTGTTTACAGACGTTCAAGTAACGGTAATGTAAATAATACTGTAGCGTCCGCTTTAGACGGTATAGGTGTGTTGCCTATTAAATCTGATTGGGGACCGCTGAATGAAGTCACTATTCATGAAATTGGAACGTCTGATGTTACTATGAAAAATACATATGGCACAGGCGGTACAATGAGTGTGGCAGAGGCTTATATGGATGGCGGCTTAGATAAGTTGTACTTAGTTCGTTTAGGAACAGGTGGTAAGAGCGGCAAGATTGAGCTAAAGTCGAATGAAACAAAGGCAGTTACATTGACACTTAAATATCCTGGAACGCATGAATTTACTGTATCAGTACGAGATAAGTTGGGTGCAGAGAGTACAAGAGAACTTGTAATTTATGACGGTGCAAAAGAGGTTGAAACAATCACATTTGCCTCTGGTGCAGGCGAGCCTCAAGCTTTGGAAAAAGCCGTTAAAGATAGTAATTACATTACTGCAAAGGCTGAAGATGGTGTTACAGACGCTATTACAGACGTTTCACAACAACCGTTTGAGGGTGGCGAAAATCCCACTGTCACAACAGCCGATTATAGTACGGCATTTGAAGCATTTGAGCCGTATTACTACAACACAATCGCATTGGATACAGTCGATGCGGATGTACAAGCATTATTGATAGAGTATATCAATACCTCATTTAAAGACGGTAATCTTGCTATTGCCGTTATAGGTGATAAGGGCAGTCTAGATATAAACAAGAGAATGGAGAATGCGTCTAAGATAGACAATTATCCTATTGTTTATTTTGCAAGCGATTTTATCAATTCTGACGGTGAAACTGTCAGCGGACCTGAGGCAATAGCCAAAGCGGCAGGTGTTATAGCTGCAACGCCATCAAGTAAAAGTATCGTTCGTACAGAAATGCCAGGTGCGGCAAAACTTACAGAACGACTAAAGAACAGCCAATACGAAAATGCGGTAAGAAACGGATTGTTATTACTATCTGTTAATTCAGACGGCAAGGTTGTTTTTGACAGCGGTGTTAATACACTGATTAATCCTGATGAAGAAAAACAGGATAACGGTTGGAAGAAAATCAAACGAGCTAAAGTAAGACATGAAACATTCTATCGCTTGGACTGTGAAATGGATAAATTAATCGGAAAAGTTAATGGTACAAAAGACGGTATTGCAAATGTTATCCAACGTGGTCAAGTCGTGCTTGATACTATGGCTGACGAGGGCAAGCTTATTGACCCTACATTTAAGCTCGATACAAATAAGGGTTACGGCGCCGATTATGGCTATTTCGTAGTCAATGCGGTTGACGTTGATACATTAGAGCGTATTTTCATTCATTACAAATGGAAATACAGTGAAAATTCTTAATGATTGGAGGTAAGAAAAATGGCAGTTGGAAACAACAGTACATTAGATACAACTGAATTAATGACAGGTAAAGACGGAAAATTATTTGTCGAAGTTAATGGCGTTAATACGTTCCTTGCAGAAATTAACGAGTTTAAAGTTGCAATGAATGCAAACACAACTGAATATCAAGGTGTTGGTTCAATTTTGGTGGGAACGGTTCCGACAGGTGTGACATTTGATTTGACATACACAGAGGCGGTAATCAGAGATGATGTTATAATGGCACCACTGCTTAAGGCGATACAAAATGGATATTTTCCTGTATTCAATTTTCAAGGGGTATCTATTAAGCCTGATGGCAGCAGTGAAGAACGTATAACATTTAACAATGCTATACCAAACGGAGCTTTTGACCTAATGAGTTTAACTCCAGGTGATGTGATTAAGAGAGCACATTCGTTTAGATTAAATTCTATTCCGAAGATGATTTCTGAAATGGCAGCAAAGCAACTTTACAACTAATCACATAAAATGGCTCGTTCTTGGTTTGAGAGAACGAGCCATTTTAAAGTTATGAAAATTTTTAATTTATATATGCGGAGGTAAGGGAAATGGCAAATAAAGAAAGTACAAATGTAACAGGTCTTGAGTCTTCAACCAACTTTGAACAGGACGAAAAAAGTCTTGTCAAGGCATTGCTTGAGGCGGCAGATTATAAAACAGGCAACGAAGATAGCATAAAGAAAATATTTGTAAAAAAGCAAAGTGGTGAAACCCTATTTTCATTCAGAATAAGAGGATTATCGCAAAGTGAAATACAAGCGGCGGCAAAAAAGGCAACAAAGCAAATTCCTAATCCGGCCGGACCGAAATACCCTAAGATTTCGGGTGAAAGAAGTACAACTGAATATCATAACAATCTGATTTATACGGCTACGGTAGATGAAGATAAACAGAGAATTTGGGGTAACAATGACATAAAGCAGAAATTCAATATCTTTGATGAGGCTGACTGTGTCGATATTCTGCTTAATGCAGGCACAAAGTCAAAAATAGTTGAAGAAGTTCTCAAACTCAGCGGATTTGACGGTGAGGATGTCGTTGACGAAGAAGACTACATAAAAAACTGATAGAAGTCAGTCCATTAATGCGGAATTTGTATGATATTTTTGTGTATTCGGGATTTCGTACATTTCCAAATGAAATAATGCGACTGACAGAGGGTGAACAAAAAGTAGTATTTGCATTCATGGAAAAAGCCAAGAATGAACGTAAAATGCCTATTGTGCTTGGAAACTTCCCTACAAAGCAAAATAGTTGACAAATCTTCTTCTATTTGCTAAAATTATACAAAAGGGAGGTTTTTACATGAAAAAGGAAAAAATAAAAATTTTTATTATAATATCTGTAATTGTGGCTATATTAGCTACAATAGGAGTTATTGGCGTTTTTCAGTATCGTAAAATTACTTTGGAAAAATACAATACAGATATACAGGAGCAACTGACGAATTTGTCACATCTTGAGAACGAGGTGTATTTTAATCCTGATTATAAAAAAGATATTTCTGACATTGAATCAGAAAGCAAAATTGCTTTTGAGAATAAGCAACTATCAAAACTATCCGAAGTGAGAAATCAAGCGACAGATTTGTACGATAAAATATCTGCAGAGATAGATAAATATAATAAGTATTACACACTGTTGACGGAAACTGTTGAAAATTCAAACAATTTAAAGAAAAACTATTTCTCAAAGACTTATGATACTTCGAAATTGGATACTACTAAAGATAAGGCTGAAAAAGCTATATTAGAGTCAGAATATACCCAATATGAAGAGTTATATAATACGTTGTCTGAGCAAAATACCATACTTGAAACCAATATCCAAAAATCGTTATCAGAGATATATAACAAAGTCACAGATGAAGAAAACTTTGATTTTCCTTTTGCAGTAAAAGAAGCAGAAATTCCAGCTCAACTAAGCTTTAAACCACTTGTAAAACAAACAGAATCATATCCGGCATGGGTTACGTCAAGGGATTCAGAAGTGTTGAATGAGCCTCCTGTTGCTTGCTTATTTATAGGTGGTTCATCAGCCGAGTATAATTATACAATAAAGCAGATACCAACTAAAGAGATAGCTGTTCAGGATGAAAATAGAGAACTTCAGAAAGTTTTAGTTAATACTCAAATAACATTTAAAGTTTTGGAAAAATTCAGTTGGGAGAATAAGGTTTCTTTAAATGAACGTCCAGCGTACTTTTTCAAAGATAAAAAGGACCAAATATATTTAGCATTAAAAGACTACGAAGGTGGAGAATATTACATATTATATCTACCTGGTCAGTAAAAAGAAAAATAATACCTAAAGAACGGTTATCAAAAATGATAGCCGTTTTTTGTATGTAAATTTGATGGAAAGGAGGACACTATGGCAAATTCAAGTATAGAAATTGAAATAGTTGCTGATTTTAAAGATAATGCCACAGGTAAAGTTAAAGCATTAAATGCCGAACTCGATAAACTCGAAAAAAGAAATGTTAATGTTGATATTACAGCAACAGACAGAGCCTCAAAAGCTATGGAAAGCATAAATGGCAAATTAAGTAAAGTTGACGGTACAAAGACTGCTACTGACGAAATCGACAAAGCTGTTGACAGAGTAAACAATATAGCTGATGGAGTATCACCAATTAAACTTAAAGCAGATACATCAGAGCTTGAAAATGCTGTTGATAAGAGTATCAATAAAATAAACACAGTTGAAAATAGTATCGGAAAAATGAGTGCAAGGGAATTGTCGGGCGCTGATTTAAGCGATGATGACTGGTTTAAAAAATATTTTAAAAATTCAGAAACAAGCACACAATCCGCAACCCAAAACGAAGCAGAATGTGCGATTGATACTGACTGGGAACATGTCGCTAAAGTAAATGGCAAAGCAACGGCTGAAATAAATAGATGGAATGAACTTGTTGATAACGCTGGAAAATTAGGCATAACAACAGAAGGTTATGGACTCTATAACATTGATGAACTTGAAACAGAAGTGCAAAAGAGTGCCAGTTTAAAAAATTTGCAAGAGTCAGCTGATGAATACGGACTTAAATATTCAAAAAATGCCAGTGAAAGTTCAATGCAAAAACTAGTAGGTGCTTATGAAGATGAACATTTTCAAAAAGATTATGTTGATAAAAATACTAAAGCTATTGAAAAAACAACTAAAATGCTTGGTGATTATGGGAACGATAACGAAAATCAAACCATAGATAGTATAAAATCATTCGGCAAAAGTATGGCAACAAGGTACTTAGGTGTTCAATCTGTGTATTCGGGGGTAACGGATGCTTTTAGTGATATTACTGACGCATATAGCAGTGGAAATCGCAATGATATGCAACGTAGTTTAACTCGTGGATTAACAAAAGGCGGTTTGATAGGAGCAGGTGCTGCAATAGGCTCATTTATTCCCGGAGTAGGAACATTATTCGGAGCTGGAGCAGGTGCATTGATTGGTCAACTATGGGGTGATGATATTGCTGACGGTATATCTGGAATTCATAAATCGGCTGAAGAATTAAGACAGGACCGACTGGATGAATTATTTGGTGATATAGCAATGTCGACAAGTGATTTGGGTAAAGTGGTTCAAAACATGGTCGGCTCATGGCAGACACAAGTATCACAAGCACATAAACAAGCATTGACAACAGGATATTCATTACAAGATACTACTAATTCGTCTTATTTTGGAGTTGTTGAAAGCGGAAGTAAACTTGATATAAAAGGAAATTTAGGGTTTAATATTCCTCAACAAGAATTCACGTCTTATGCTGATGAAGTCAACAGTTATATGGATGACATCGAAAATCAAATGAATCAAGAAATGTATAACGCATTTATGGTTAATGATGATTTGTTTGGCTATGGACAGTGGGATACAACTGCCTTAACTGACAAATGGAAGACTGCTTTTGAAACTTTTAAAAAACAGAAAAAAGAACTGAGCAAATATTTAAAGACAGCATTAAACGATAATTGGTTTTCACCGGATGAAGAAAGTCATGTTTTTAGCACTATACATAATATGCAACAGACATATTCTGAAGTTGCACCAAACACAGACCAAACAAAAGCCGATACATATTCATTTCTTGTTCAAAATGGTATGTTATCAAAAGACGCTTATGACAGTGTTATAAAAGATATTCAGTCGGAATATACAAGCGATATGTATAATTTAGCTGAAACGAGAGCAACAGCTATTGCTAATGGAGCAGATGTTACTTCTGCTGATAAAGCAATGTGGGACGCTACAAGTAGTAAAACAGAAAGTTATTTGCAAACGATGTTGAACAATACACAAGATATGTACGGCAAAGACTATAATTCTGTTTTAGCAGATGTATGGAATGGTAAAGATACATGGTACGGCGGACATCTAATAGGATTAAACGACCAATTAAACGGAGATAGATCTCATTCTGCATTTAGACAAACATTAGACAATTATGAAAAATACAATGGATACAATGATAAAAAAGGTAGTTTAGCTGGTGCAAAAGGTGAATTGGAACACTCAATGAACATCGGAGATACTGCTGAAAAAGAAGTAGTAAAAGAAGCATATGAAAAAATGCAACCTACGGTGGAACAAGCAGAGCGACAATATCAAGCTGCAATATTACAACATCAAGACCCAAGTCAATACTTGGATGAGATGATGGGGTTATATCAATTTGGTGCAATGGGCGGAGATGACGTTGCTCAAGAAAAATATGCGGCAATGCTTATGGCTGGTGATATCAAGGCAAATAAAGCCATAAATGATTTCTATGGTACTGATTACAAGCGTATGGCTGAAGAAATGGGTGATGATTTTGCTGATATATGGCAAATGCTAAATGGCGGGAATACGGAAAATGCCATTGAACAAACAACAGAAGCTGCAAAAAATGCACTTGAAAAAAATGCAAAAGATACAGTAGAAGTCATAAAGGATAATAAGGACCAAAAGATAGATGCCATAAATGAAACTGATGAAAAAGCAGCACAAGCTGTTGAAGGTAGCACCAAGGAGCAAGAGGCATTAGAAAATAAATCTGATGGAACAGAGAATGCAAAAGAAGATACAAAATCAACTGAGCTGCCTGACGATTTAGGGGAGAATGTACTTAATGCGGTAAGCAACAGCATTGAAAATATCAAAGATGGCAAACTAAAGGATTTAGAACTTGGTAAAACGGTTATGGATTCAATAAGTGAAAGTCTTTCAACGGATAATATGGATTTCAAAGAACTTGGTTTTGGCGAAAGTCTTATGGGAGCAATCAGTGAAAGCCTTTCAACCGATAATCTTGATTTTAAAGAATTAGGCTTTGGCGAAAGCTTAATGTCAGCTATAAGTGAGAGCTTATCAGTGGACAATATGGATTTTGGTAAATTGGGTTTTGGCGAGAGTTTAATGTCTGCAATAAGTACAAGTCTATCGGCAGATAATATGGACTTTAGCCAAATTTCGATAGGTGAAAGTGTAATGAATGGCATTAGTTCTTCTTTGGCTGAAACTGATTTTAGCGGGGTAGATATAGGTACAAAGATAACTGATACTATTAATGCAAGTATGGGTGAAAGTGTTGAATTACATCCTAATTTTACGGTTGTTCCGGGGAATATAGATACATCAAGTTTAACATCAGCTATCACGGAAAGTGTATCAGCATTGACAGGAGATACATCTGCACTATCGGTATCAGCAAATGTTGAGGGTATTGTAAACTACGAATTGGGAACATACCCTCAAGAAGTACCGGCTGTTAATGGTATATCAAATTATACACTTGGGACATATCCGACAGAAGCACCTGATATAACAGGCAGTGCAAGTTATACAGGAAGCTTCCCGACATCAGCACCTACATTGTATGGAACGGTTGTATATACAGCATCGTTTGGACATTTTGCACATGGTACTCGTAATGCACCTGAGGGATTGGCATATTTGAATGATGACGGAAGTGCAGATCCTCGCGAATTGGTTGAACACAACGGTCAATTTTTGATGTATGAAGGTCGTAACGTACTTGTTCCTTTGGCGGCAGGGGATAGAGTTTTTACATCATCAGAAACAAAGGATATTTTATCCGGACGTGGTATTCCGCATTATGCGACAGGACTTAATAATGACGTTATTGAAACTGAAAAAATACAAAGTGTTGGTTCATCAAGTGGAGCAAATGTAACTATTGGAAGTGGCGCAATATCTATGACATTTCACATTGATGGTGCTAAAGACAGTAATGTTGTTGAACAGATAAAGGCACATGCACCTGAAATAGCACAGTTAATATCAGATGAAATTGACCGACACTTAATAGCGTCATTTGCTAATTCGGGAGGTGATAATGGGTGAGAAATTGTGAAAGTATAATTTTTATAATTGAAAAAGGTACACATGATGTATTATCAATACCTTGGACACCACAAAAAATAAAATTCCGTTCGGGTGGACAAAATTTTGCCGAATATGACATAATGGACCTGGGTACTATTCAAGAGCCTACTGGTACAGGTGTGCGTTCGATTCGGTGGGATGATGGTATATTACCCGGTAGAATGCAAGCAAATATGCCTTGGCAAAATGGTGCTTGGCAAGCGCCTGTCAATTTTCAAGGTATGTTTTCAATGTGGAAAGCTAATAAAACGGTACTTACGATTTTGATAACAGGTACACCGATTTGTATGGATGTACATCTTTCGGATTATGATATTACATATCAAGACGGATTTGGCAGTTATCATTATTATATAGAATTTACAGACTGCGTTAAACCGACATTCACTGTTACAAATGCCGAACCTGATTCGGCTGACGGAACGGACAGAGATAAAGACCCTACACCTGCAATATATACCATAGTTGAAAATGATACATTATGGGGCATCGCACAATGTTATCTCGGTGACGGGTTGCGTTGGGAAGAAATTTATGAGTTAAACAAAGATGTAATCGAGGACACCGCAAAACAGCATGGTTTTAGTAGCTCGGAAAGAGGTTGGTGGATATTCCCCGGTACCGTTATTAAAATTCCAGGAACATCTTCTGGTGATAACTCTGCCGGTGCAACAGTCGAACTTAACAATGCACCGATATATGTTTCGTCTGATGCGGAAAGTATTGCAGGCAGAGTGACAGGAACATATTATTTGTATGACGGAAAAGAAATTCTCGGCCGATATAGGATAACAGATAAATCTTCTGATGTAGGACGTACACCAGTTGGTGAATATGTCATTGGTTGGCTGCCAAAAGAGTATATATAAGATTAAACAAACAGAATAGCACTATTTTTTATGATAGTGCTTTTTTTGTACGATTTTTAGGAGTGGGGTTAATGGATTATGTAAGAGTGGCGTCAAAGTCTTCACCGATATACAGCATTCATTTTCTTAATTCTGATAAATTAGATGTATTTGTTGACGCAGTGACAACGGATTTAAAACTTACCGAAAATAAAAACGAGCTTGCACAAAAGGTAACGATAAACCTTGTAAACTGTATGAACGGCGAGTATTTGTTATCAGAATTAATTAATGTGTGTGATAGGGTGTTTATATATGCCAATGACGGTGAAGAGTGCAGAGAGGTTTTCAGAGGGTATATATGGCGTAAAAATTATCAAAACAAGCAGAAGAAAATAATATCTTTGACATGCTATGATAATTTGATTTATCTGCAAAACAGTGAGGATAGCTATTATTACCCTGCAGGTTGGAAAACAGTAGATATATTCAATGATATATGCTCAAAATGGGGCATTGAAATTGTATACAATTATGAATCTATTGAACATAAGAAACTACCTCTTTCAGGTAAAATTTCAACTATGTTTACTGACCTTTTGGACCGAGTAAAAAAGAAAACGGGTATAAAATATGTTATACGCAGTGCAGAGGATATTATCTACATAGATAGGTACGGAGCCAATGCAAATGAGCGTGTTTACGAAATTAACCGTGGCGAAAATGCAATATCTACCGCAAGTAATATTTCAATGGAAGACGTTGTTACAAAAATAATCTTCACAGGAAAAGCAGATGATGACGGAAAAGTATCTATTACAGGCACTTTGGAGGGGGACACAGCAAAATGGGGAACACTTCAGAAAGTCATTAGAGATGATACAGAAGATGAAAAGTCAAACAAAAAGTCAGATAAAGAAAAGGAAGACTCTTTGTATGAAAATGCTCGTGATGAAGGTCAATATATTCTTGATGAAAAAGGAAAGCCTAAAGAAACATATGAAGTAACAGCTATAAATAATCCATGGATACGAAAAGGCGAGCTTGTTAAAGTAGGTGCAGGCGATATGAATTTTCGATATATTGTTACAAGTATTACACATAATGCAGTAAATCGACAAATGAATATTGATTTTGAACTTGCGGATGAAAGTAAGTTATAAGGAAGTGGTTATATGAATGCGTTTGACAGATTAGGACGAACACTTCAGGCACAGATGAATAACGCTGTAAATGAAGGTAGAAGTGTTTTAATTGAATACGGTACGATTACATCAGATTTTGGGCTTAAGGTTACAAGATTTGATACCGTTATTCCAAAAGGGGAGTATTTAATTGATAAGAGATTATCAATAGACTATAAGCCTGAGATTGAAGTTGTAACGTCATTATCTGACGGTCATAGTCACACTGTTAAAATTCCTATCACAGAGGGGATAGAACGTATTAAAGCGGGCGACAGAGTATTGGTATGTTGGATAGACGTTGATCCTATTGTTGTTGCTGTTATTGTAAGTAGCAGTGACATAGGAAAGGAGAGTTAATTATGGCAAATCTGTTTCCGACAGCAAATAACATTATGACGGTGCCGTTGGATAATCTTAAACAAAATACCCCTGTCGGATATAAACGTAGCTTGAAATTTGATTATGATACAGGTGATTTTGTTCGTGACGGACAACACAGATTAATTTCAGCGTCAGGTGTTGAGGCATTTAAACAATGGTGTGAAAATTGTATCTCAACGGACAGATATGCGTATAGCTCATATTCGACCGATTTTGGTATTAATTTAGATTTGATTATGGCATTGCCTGATAAAGCTGCACAAGAAATTATGCTGAAAAAAGAAATAACAGAGGCGATAATGGCTGATGATTATAAAAGGGCAAAGTCAGTAGATGATTTTTCATTTAATTGGATTGATACCGATGCGGTTGAGGTGGAATGTACGGTAACAGGCATTGATAATGCCGAGATAGATATAAAAGCTACGGTAGGAGGGTGAGAATATGTCGCAATTTATTATTCCTGATTTTATAAAAAATGCGGATGTCAATAAGATACATAAGCGAATGAGAGATAATCTGCCAAATGATATTGACAAGTCGGAAGGTTCGGATGTTTGGAATTTAACATATCCAACGGCATATGAACACGCATATTTTGCACAGTTTTGTATTCTGAATGCACTACGATTAATATGGCCCGAATTTAGTTATGGTACATATGCAGATTATCACGGAGCATGCAGAGGCATGGCAAGACGAAAGGCGCAGCATGCTACAGGAAGTGTCAAGATTATAGGGAATATAGGTGTAAATATCCCCAAAGGTACAGTTTTTACTACTGCACAAATCGCTGATGAAAGTGTAACGGAGTTTGTTACAACAGAAAATGTGTCAATAGGTGATAATCAAACGGTAACGGTTAATATCATTGCGGCTATAGCGGGAAAATCGGGAAATGTTCCGGCAAATACTATCACTGTTAATAGTGATAAAATTGTCGGTTTATCCAGTATTACAAATGAAACAGCTACAACAGGCGGCTATAATGAAGAAAGTGATGAAAATTTTATTGAGCGTATCAAGGAATATGACCAGTCACAGGATAATTCTTTTATCGGAAATGATAACGATTACAGACGTTGGGCGTTGGAAGTTGACGGAGTGGGTGAGGCTGTTGTAATCAGTCCCGAAGATAATCCGAATGTTGAAGATGATAGCGGTGTTGTAAATATTATCATAGTTGATTCAAACGGTGTACCTGCAGATACAACATTATGTGCGGCAGTTTACAATCATATTATGCAACCGGTCCCATTATCAACAGACGGAAAAAAGACGGATGGTCAAACCACCACAATCGAACGGCTTGCACCGCCCGGAGTTATTCTTGAGGTTACAGCACCAACAACTATAGCTATTAGTGTTTCGGGCTTAATTGAATTGGATAATACAGTTGGAATTGAAGATATAAAGAGTAATTTTATTTTGTCAATATCTGAATATCTTGTACAAGCAATAAAAGACGGTGAAGTTCGATATAGTAAAATTGCCTCGATATTATCAAATACCGCAGGTGTAGCTGATTATAAAAATTTGATTGTAAACGGAAATAACACAAATGTACAGTTGATGTCAAATCAAATTCCTACAATATCAGAAACAACAATAAAATTTGATGTTGGCCTTGTAGACGGGTAGGTGTAGTATATGTATTCAACAGAATTAATGGAGCAGATATTAACCAGTGAGATAGGACAACAGATAATACAACGAGTTACCAATAAATATGGTAACAGTTATGTCGGACTATGGTTATTTCAGATTATCGGAATGTCTAATGACGAGGTTAAGGCAATGGTTGAAGATTTCAAAAATCAAACGTTGCCACAAACAGCGACATGGTCTTTATCATTATGGGAGCAGTCAATGGGCTTGCCTGTTAATGAAAGTGAGAGCGTAGAGCAACGTCGGCAGAATATTATAGAAAAACGTCGTAGACGAAATGCTATGAATCCTGCAAGAATAGAAGAAATAATATCAGCAATGACAGGTGCAGCTGTGCGAATGGACGAATATTACGCTAAAAATAGATTTGCAATATATATTTCATCTATTCCGTCAATGGTAGACGAAGAATCTGTTAGAAAAAAAATCAAACTGATTAAACAATCGCATAAAGTGTTTGATATATTTTATGAACAAGCTACTAAAGGAGATATATATGTTGGTGGTGTTATTCAAAAATCAAAAGAAATTACATTAGAGGAGGTATGATAATATGGAAAAATTCTATCCTACAAAAGCAGGTCTTGAATATGCTGCATTAACCGCACAAGGTAAAATTATAGAGTTTACCAAAGGTAAGTTTGGTGATGGGATAAGAAGTACAGAAAATATAGCAGAGCTTACTGATTTGATACATCCTCTTGGCGAATTGCCAATATCAAAAAAGAGTGTAAAAAACAGTACAATAATTACAACAACACAATTTTCAAATAGAGTTGGCAGCAGTATATTGCCAACTTTTTATTTGACCGAAATAGGTTTGTTTGCAAAGCTGGTTAATGTTGATGGTACTGATGACAAAGAACATCCGGCAACTTTAATAGGATATGCGTTTGATGTTCATGGTGATAAGATTTCCGGAACATCATTAAGTGAATTTATTATTAATATTCCGTTGACAGTCGCTGATGTCAATAATGTAACTGTTGATATTGACAGTCTTGTATATCCAACATTAAAGCAATTTGAAGATGAAGTCAATACAAGAAAAACAGAAGATGAAGAATTACAGAATAGTTTGAATGTACATATCACAGATACAAGCAATCCACATGGTGTCACGGCAGAACAGATTGGATTGGACAAAGTCCCAAACGTGGCAACGAACGATCAAACACCTACATATTCGCAAAATTCAACATTGAGTAATATTGTAAGCGGCGAAAAAATATCGGTTTCGTTCGGGAAAATAATGAAAGCGATAGCGGATTTAATCAGTCATATTGGTAGTAAATCTAATCCGCATAGTGTTACAAAATCACAAGTGGGATTGGATAATGTACCAAATGTAGCGACAAACGACCAACAGCCGACTTTTGCTGAATCGGGTACACGAACCAATATAGCGAGTGGTGAAACGCTAAGCACATTGTTCGGAAAAATAAAGAAATTCTTTGCCGATTTAAAGACGGTAGCGTTTACAGGTTCATATACTGATCTGTCAAACAAACCGACATCAATGCAAAATCCTTATTATTTAACACTCACAATGAATAGTTCAGGGACAACCTATAATGGTGGGGCTTCTGCAAGTTTTGCGTGGTACGCACCGACGAGTGTAGGAACGGCAGGATATAGCTTGATTAGTAATGGTAGTGGTGCTCCTGTATGGCAACAACCACCTTATGCAGTATGTAGCTCATCATCAGGAACGCGTGCAAAAACTGTTTCTATAACAAATTTTAAATTAGTTACAGGCACAAGAGTTTCTGTAAAATTTTCAAATAAAACAAGTACAACACCTATACTCAACGTAAGTAGTACAGGAGCAAAAGAAATAAAATTAGTACAAACGAATGGTACATATGTAAGTGTTAATAGCTATAATTCGTGGTCGGCAGGAGAAATTGTAGAGCTTATTTATGACGGTACTTACTGGGTGGCGGTTTCATCAAATATGTGTTTTGTTTCAGGTGCTCAATCTGCAACAGTAATTGTAGGTACAACTTATTCTTCGGGATATTGCGATTATAGATGTGACGGTTCTAATGATGTATCTATGATAACGGCAGCAATACAGGAAGCATATAGACGTTTGAGCACAAATGATAGCAGTTATACAAGTGTAGCCTATCCTGACTTTGGTGTAAAGGTATTTTTTAAAGCTGGAGTATATAAGGTGAATGGTAATATATACGCAGATAATACCTCTTGGGTTTCAAACGATATTTATATAACTTTAGAGGGTGAGAGTGAAAATGCAGTAACTTTTGTAAAGACAGCAGACAGTAATCATAGTCTTATAGATGCAACTGATATAAGTTTTGTATTTAAAAATATCAACTTTCATTTTGCTCAGGTTGCATCAACGGAAATTAAATGTTCAGGAGCTTCTTTTTGTGATTGCAATATAAGTCTTAGAACGGCAGGTTATTCGGGCGATAGTTTCACATTTATCGTAGCTCGAAATTCAGATAATGGTGTTGTAAGAATGAATGGTGGCTCGTTTACTTTCATAACAGTATCCGGTTGGACACCATGTATAAAAGGTATTGATTGCTATGGAGTTGATATTCACAACTGTAATATACGACTTGCGAATGGAGCAAATTCAAATGATGTACCAAGTGGGGATAGTTTAGAATTGAATTTTATATACCAAACACAATCAACTGAGTCAAGAGGTACATATCCTAATGTAATGAGTCATTGCATATTTAGATGTTCGGGGAATACATCAATTATTGCAAGTACAGAAATAAGTATAACTGAAAGCGAAATTACTTTAGTTAATAATAGTAGTAAAATTTCTCATTATGCTACAACCAGTACACAGACTTTGAGAAACATATTTGCAAATAACAGAGTTCATTTAAGTAGCTCGTATTTATATATGAGGTTTGGTATAATATCAAATTGTACTTTTGGTAGGGCAGATACTTATGGCTCTGTTAGTTCATCTTATTCTTACCGTTTATACAATGAAGTTTGTTGTTCTATTACTGGTAATTTCTTTGTTGGTGTTTGGGGCTTATATTTGGGTTCAAGAAATGCTATTGTAACAGGTAATATGTACAAGGGTTCACTGTCAAAGTCAAGTACATCAACAGGTACGGTTACTATGGCTAATAATGTTGCTGCGAATTAGGGGTGATTTGAATGTTTGATATTAATAATTTCTATGATTTAGACGGTGTAATACATCTAAATAAGTATAAAATTGTAGTGAGATACTATGATAGTGTAGAAAAACAGACATATGAAGATGTAACGATGTTTTTGAATGATGAAGGCTTGAAAGATATGAAAGAACAACATATTGCTAAACATCAACTATTAGAGTTAATCTCGGAGGAAGTTATAGATACATCTGACTATGAGTGGATGGAAGGATTGCCAATTCAAAGTGATAATCCGATTAAAGAGATTGAGGAGATTTATAACTATGGCAGTAAAGAGGCTTATGAAGCGTCTTTGCCACAAGCACAGGATGAATTTAATCTCGATATGGACTACAGAATGTCTAAGATGGAATTAGGATTATAAATAGGAGGAAATAGCAATGACATATGGATATTGTAAAAAAATAATTGCAAGCGGTAGATATGATAAGAATTCGATGAAGGATAAACTTGACGTGTTTCTTCTTGCAGAACGTATTACCGATGATGAATACAAAGAATTAATGCAAATGATGGAGGGTTAAATTATGGACAAGATTTTTGTAAAAATTAATTTGCTGTGGGCGGGTGTTTTGACATTTTTAACATCCGCATTAGGTGCATACTGGTACATATTCGCAGCATTTATGGTGTTAAATGTAGCTGATTTCTTAACAGGTATTGCAAAGGCAAAATACGGTAATTCCGAGAACAGCAATAAGGGTGCAAAAGGTGTTGTAAAAAAATTGGGTTATTGGATTGTAATATTTATTGCATTTTTTATATCATATACATTCAATGATATAGGTAATATTATAGGCATTGATTTGGGAATATCAGCATTTATCGGTTGGTTTGTGTTGGCTACATTCATAGTCAACGAAATACGTTCAATTATTGAAAATTTAGTTGAGATAGGGGTGGATGTTCCCGATTTTCTAACTAAAGGACTTGAGGTTGCAAGCAAAAAACTTGATGGAGCAATGAACGAAGGTGACAACAATGAGAACAATAAATGATGGTTTCCCAATCAAACAGTTCAATGGTATTGACATCAATACATCAACACTATCTTCACCGGCAAACTATTACACATACAGTAGCCGTGTAGTGAAATTCATTGTAATTCATTACACAGGAAATGCAAAGGACACCGCAAAAGCAAATGCAACATATTTTCATAATGGTTCACGAGGTGCATCGGCACATTTGTTTACTGATGATGATAGTTGTTATCAATCAGTCGCATTGAATAATGCCGCATGGGCGGTGGGCGGCACAAAGGTATATAAACATGCCGAATGCCGCAACATAAACAGCATATCCATTGAAATGTGTTGTAGTGGTAATTCCATTGTATCTGAAAAAACAATCAACAACACTGCATATTTGTGTGCAGAATTATGCAAATACATAGGCATTACAGCAGATACAGTTGATATATTTGTTTTGCGCCACTATGACGTGTGGGACAAACAGTGTCCGGCACAGTGGGCAACTGAGAACAGTGCCGGTTGGACGACATTCAAAGAAAAGGTTAAGGCGATTTTAAGAAATGAGGAGGGACTGACAGTGTCACAATATGAGGAACTTATCGAAAAAATAAAAGAGTTAGACAATAAAAAGGCAGATAAATCAGAAATGATTTATGACTGTATCGACCATAATATGCCAGAGTGGGCGCATAAGCCTGTTCAATGGTGCTTGGACAATGGTATTGTATCAGGCACAGATGACGCACATCTTGCCTTAAACAATACAAAATTGTGGGTATGCGTTGTTGTATATCGTGCGGTAAAGTTTGTTGCCGGATTGATGAAAATTAAAATCTGATGAATAATCTATAAAAAGAAAAGCCAAACCGTATAGCAGACGATTTGGCTTAGGTCAAAAAATATTCTCTGAAAAGAAATATGTTTGACATTATAATCTCAACACTTATATTATATCAGATTTTTTATTATTTGCAACAATATAATTGGTGTTATAATATAAATGCATAGTTTCCGTGTGACTAAAACATAATGATAAAATAATAATATTTCATAAAATAAAATTAATTCGCAATTTACTTTGTTTTTTTATTATTACTCTGTTATCTCTGGTACAACGCTTATTGATGTTAGTTGGGTAATCTTATTAATTAGTCCCTGCTTTATTTCATCTATTTGCTTGTATCTATCTGCAATTTCTCGCTGTTTTTCAAAATCATATGAACCATCAAAAGCAAGAGGGATTGGGACTGTAATGTTAAGACCTTTTATCATTGTACTGTTAAGTTTGGTAAATTCATTTTTTCCAAACGCACCAAGCCTACCTTTTTTATTGCTTCTAAAGATTGGCTCCAAATAGTATTTTAAATACAGGAGGTAAATTTTCCCAACATACTCTTCATTAATGCTCAGAACACATCTATCACCATTTGCCGAAAAGCGTCCATTAATAATAGTGATATATCCCGCACATCCATTTTTAGAATAGGTAAGATACTCTCCATCGTAATCAAAAGTATCTACATAAGCGATTGGCTCAAGGTTGTTAGCTGAGTATATAGGATATGCTCCTTTATGTTCTTGACACCAAGTTTTTGTGAATGAGGCGTTTCCGTTGTGATGTGTTATTAAAGAGTTTAACGGCACATATTCATATTCAATACCATCTTCCTCATCAATGTGAATTAACAGTTCCTGAACTTCAAAGATTTTGTTCAAAAGATTTTGCTTTTGCCTCTCGATTTCATAATATATGCCAGATAATCTTTGTTGTTCTTCAAGGTCAAAAGTTTTATCATCTTTTATAGGAATAATTATTTTAATCTTCTTTATCATTCTTTGGCTAATATTCTTGAAACTTTCGCCTTTTACAAGACTCGACAATATATTTTTCAGTTGAAAAAATAAATAGTTTATATCAATATTTTTTGCAGGGATAAAGCCAACCGCATTTGCTCCTATTGTATAAAATTTATCGGTAACAACATATGCTTTTCCTGCCGTTCCATTTCCAGCTGTCGGAATGATAATTGCGGGCTCATCGTTTAAATAACTGTTGATGTAGCCAATGGCAATTCCAACAGAAGCCGCATACACAGGAAATTGACCGGGCATTTTATTAATAGTTTCCATTGTTAGTGAACCATTCCTTTTTGCAATGGAACAAATTTCATCAATTGTTTTCTCTATGACTTTAGACATTTAATAGCCTCCCCGTAATTGTTTATATCGGCTACAATGCCTGTCAGATATTCGCTAAACTCATCTAGATTCATTATAACATCAGCTTTTTTTACACCCATTTTAACTTTTTCTTCATCCGTCCACCTTTTCTCAATATCCCACGCAGTATGTTCCGCAAATGAGTTTATTGTAAAAAGTTTTAGTTTGAGATCATCTTCAAATATTGGTTTCAGATAATCATCAATTTTGTTTTTGTCTTTACAGCTACGGAAAAGATTATACTTGTTTACTGCGGTTTGGAAGTCGTTATCATCGGTGTCAAACCTATAAACATCGAGAGTTTCTCCGATAGAAGCACAGTAATAAGCAAATATAGGATAATCTTGTATTTGAGCAACATCTCGCTTTTTTCTCAAGGTCATAATATATGTTTTCTTGGGAGTATTGAAAAATGTATTAATAGGTAACGATATAATTGCTTCAATATAACAATTTGTTGTTATAAATTCGTGAAGGCGCTTATTTCCGACATTGGTGAAGATACCATCGGGTAAAACAATATTGGCTATTCCATTCGGTTTAATAGATTTAATTATCCACTCAAGGAATAATCCTTCTACACCCAGTCCTTTTTCAGTATAGAATCCAGTGTCTTTTGCTGACTTTGAAATCAAGGCACTTTGGTAATATGGAGGATTTGCAAGAATTACATCATACTGTTTTCCGTCTATTTTTTCTAATGTTCCCAAAATGGTTTTGCTTGAAAAATATGTCTCGTTAAGAAGCTCTCGGGAAATTGTCTTTATGTTTGAAAGAGTATTATTATCTTTAAACAAAGATGAAAAATAAATCATAGTATTTGCTTTAGCAAGGATGGTAGTCAAGTCATAGCCACTGGTTGAACCCTTCTCATCCATTTCTTTTTCATATCCGTAAAGCTTAATTTTCTTGACAACGTGACCGTTCTTAAAAGTGAACGGTTCATCGATTTTCAAAGCTGCTTCAAGAAGGAATTTACCCACGCCACAAGCAGGATCGCAAATTTCATCCCCCTCTTTAATGTCAACCATATCCACCATACCCTTAACAATTTTCAATGGTGTAAAATACTTTCCTGCATTTTCTTTTGTTTTTTCTTGTTTTGTGAAAGTTTCAAATAACTTGGATTTGAAATCTCTATTAATATCAATAAATTTTCCGTCCGTATCTTCGTATTCTTTAAAAAGTTTAATAACCTCGTGAAATGTAGTCGCATCTGCGTTATTGCTTATATAATTACCATCAGCATCTTTATCTGCGTGGAATACAAATCCATTGATAAGTGAGGTCTTATCAGGAGCTTCAGGAAATAATTTGCTGATTTTTTCTCTTGGTTCGTGGATATACCTATATAGCACCTCAGCCTCACTCCTACCGTCCTTGCCGTAGAGATTCAAAATATAATCAAAGTTTTCTGTGGAACTAAGAATATTAATATCCGACAGATATTTGAATAAGAATAATTCTACAAAAGTATACAGACTATCTTTCGGAGTGGTAAATTTGATAGTTTTGAGCAACCCACCTATCTTTTTCGCAAGATTTGTCGGATCTGAGTACTTTATTTGCTGAAGCTGGTTGTTTGAATCAGAGAGGTCTATTGTCAAACGCCCAATTAACTTTGCAATCTTTCTTTCCTCATTTTTCAGCTTGATTGCAGTTACAATTTCATTAGCATCTTCATCGAGAATCGGTTGGCGAGTAAGAGCATTAATCCATACAAACTTTGAGCCATCAGTAGCTACAAATATTTTAATCCCCAATTCTTTCGCAACATCAACCTCTTGATTAATAGCTGCTTCAATTTTCTTGTCGGTGTTAAATTCCTCAGGCTTTTTACATTCAATATAAGCAATGGCTTTTCTTGAACCATCAACAATAAGAACATCTGGCTTTTTGCCCTTATTTTTTATGGCAGTTTTTACTTTATTGCAAACAATTCTTTTTCCTGCAATTAAATCTCCTATGGTCGTCGCTCCAAGACTTAAACACTCATATTTGTCGAGTATTGTAACATTATTTGAAAACAAGTCATTTTGTATAGTCTGTTCTGACATAATTACGCCCTCATTCTTTCTCTGAGATTTTCTATCTCAGCTTGATTGTTTTTAAGATAATCGACAATGTCTTTTGGAAGTTCATTCCTCCCTACAGCAGCTTTGTTGTAAAATTCAGCCTTTTCAGAATCGGTCAGGCGTAATAGTTCGACAATACATTCTTGCATATCAGAAGTGGGAGGCTTGACACGTCCGTTAAATACATCAAAAAGATATGTCTTGGAAATACCTAAATCGGCAGCAAACTTTGCTTGTGAATAATTGTGATCTTTAATCAGCTTCACAAAATACGCACCAAAGCTGTCAACCGCATATTCTTTTTTTGTCACGCCATCACCTCCATTAAGTACATAAGTAAGCTAACTACTTTACTATTATATCAAGAAAAATCATAAATTGCAATATTATGATATAAAATTTACGAAAAATATCTTGTCAAGTATTGACCATATACTTGTTATTCTCATATAATTTGCAAAATAAAAACAGGGCAGTAAGATGGTTAGTCTTACCGCCCTGAAGTTAGGCTATACCGTATAGATTAAATCTGCGTTTACAATTTCCGTTGCACGATTACGAATATTGTTCATACGCTGTACCCAAAGCATTGAATTTTCTGTTTATTATATTATTAAAATTATTAAAAATCAATGTATGATATCTTACATTTGTTTTTCAAATGTATGGTTATCATAATTAAAAATAGTTATAATTTGTATAATAAAAAGATAATAATGTCATATTTTACTGTGAAATTTTGTACAATATAGAATATCAAAAAATGATAAAATATATATTGTATGGATAAAATATAACAAATGTCACATCAACATACAAAATAGTGATATACTATTGCAAGAGGGATGCAAAATGGCAATTAGAATTTTACTAAGCCGAAAGCTCGGTGAGCTACGGTGGAACCAAGCACAACTTGCACGAAAAACCGGAATAAGACCGAATACCATTAATGAATTGTATCATGAGTTGGTAGAACGTGTTAGCCTTGAGCAACTTGATTTGATATGTAAAGCATTGGATTGTAAATTATCAGACATTCTTGTCAGGGAAGATGATTAATACATAATTTTGTGCAAGACAAAAAAGGACGATTATATTTTAAAATCGTTCTTTTTTTATTGGTTATTATGGATAACATCAGTGTGCATAAGAGCTTGCTCATTTGGAAATTGTCGGCTCACTCGTTGCACAGCTTTCAAAAAATGCTCCGCCTAAAGAGTGGAGTGAAATGGGCTCGTGGGAGTATTATTCGGATAACGGTGCGTCAGTGTTCCCACAAAGCTCACAAGGTTCACCTTTTAACGCCGCAAGCATCGCTGTAACCGGTGATCCGCTTACAAATCTCTATGAAGACTTGGCTGCGGAACAAAAAGCACGTGCCGTATATGATAACATACTTAAATTGTCAGATGACCCTGACGTTAATGAAGTAATTAAATTCTTGCGCCAACGTGAAGTAGTACATTTCCAAAGATTCGGTGAAGCAATTTTGACTCATTCAAACAGATTTGGGGGATATATAGCGTGTGTGAAAATGCAATTTATAGATATTGAAAATTATAAATTTTTGCTTGAAATATTATTATTGATAAATGTGAGTAGGGGGTGCGGACATATTTTTGGACTCCTAAAGGAGTAAAATAAATGTATACAAAAGAACAGATAGAAATTGCATAAAAAGAATATGAACGCTTAGGTTCTGTCCAAGCGGTCATAAATTTATTGGAATATCCATCAAGTAGTACCCTG
>ENA-OPCL01000097-OPCL01000097.1-human-gut-metagenome-genome-assembly--contig:-NODE-97-length-76416-cov-3.243527_pt1 | contig 76416 bp, 64 predicted proteins | sample MGYA00241251_ERZ501482 | MGnify/ENA primary metagenome ERZ501482 (study PRJEB25962, sample SAMEA2042581) | human gut metagenome | biome: human gut; feature: human-associated habitat; material: faeces... | reverse complement strand
GCCGTATTTTAACAAATCCAAGTTTCGGAAGTTTGATATATCTTCCCACAATACGAATATTATCTTTTTGATTTACCGTTCTGTATGACTGGAACCGGTTATGTTTACTTTTGAAGGTTGGATAGGAAGCCCGTTTCTGAAAGAAATTCACAAATCCCCGGTCGAGATCCCGCAAAGACTGCTGTAATGCAATGGAATCTGCTGCTTTCAGAAAGGCAAACTCCTCTTGCTTTTTCAGTTCAGTCAGCATGGCGGAAGTCTGGGAATAGCCGATCTTTTCCCCATTTTCATAGCCTTCCTTACGCATGGCAAGTCCCCGGTTGTAGATGAACCGGCAACATCCCAGGGTCTGATGGATGAAGTTTTTCTGTTCTCTGTTCGGGTAGATCCTGAATTTAATTCCTTTTTGCATTATCCCATCTTATCCTTTTGTCTCTGCGATGTTTTCTGGTTTTCAATATACTGTTTTACTGTTTCCAGCGGAGCACCGCCCACCGTCGATACAAAATAGCTGTTTGTCCAGAGAGTCGGCATTTTCGTTTTAAGATAGGGAAATTCCTGTCTTAAAATTCTGGACGTATAGCCTTTAAATGACTTTACAGCTTTGTGGATGCCAAACTGAGGATCTACTTCCAAAAGCATATGAACATGGTCTGGCATGATCTCCATTTCCAGAATGTCTACAGAAAGATTTGCAGCATACTCTGTGAGCAGCTCCTTCAGCCGGACGTCCACACCATTAATTAATACTTTTCGTCTATACTTTGGACACCATACTACATGGTATTTACAGGAATAGACGACATTGTTGTTTGATTTATATGTTGTGTTCATATTTATATTATACTATGGTTCATTAGTTAATACAATTACTATTTTGTCCATCTTCAATTACTTGCATAAATTCGATGGACGCGTCTTATATCCCCATAGCTGAAGCAAGGGATTTTACGACGCATTGGATAAAATACTATATTCCAAAACGACACAAAAAAATCGCCGAACCCCAGTAAAATCAAAAGGTACAGCGATTTTTTTGTTTAGCAACTGTCAAAGACAGGAGTATAAAACGGTTTCTGACCAATGTCAAGCCAGAAAGATTTAAGCCCTCTTACACTGTCTGATTTGCCAGACAGAATTCTTATAATTCCGGAACCACTGTAGTCCATAGATGATTTCCTATTTTCTGGAAATCCCCCTCCAGAGACATTACAGTTACTACTGCATCCTTGTCAGGAAACGCCAGACAGAACTGACCATAATTTCCATCGGATCGATAGGAACCGACTTCCGGATTCATGACAAACTGATATCCATATCCAAAACCGGAATATAGATTTCCCGGACTTCCTGCCACTGAATTATCCACCAGATTGGACGTTGCCATCTTCATGTACGACTCTGGCACCAGCTGTTTTCCATTATAATTTCCCTTGTGAAGAATCATCTGTCCATACCGGGTAAACTCATCAATATTCACATAAAGTCCATTAGCCGCATGCACATGCCCTTTCGGACACAAAGTCCAGTCTGGATTTCCAATTCCCAGCGGCTCAAAAAAGCGATTTCTCAAATATTCCAGAAGATTAACTCCCGCACGTTTTTCAATCGCACAGCTGATCATATAAGTATTAAAATTACTGTACAGCCATTCTGTTCCCGGTTTTTTTATCACTTTCGCATTCTCGAAGAAATATCGGATCCAGTCCGGAGTTGTGTAACGCTCCGGCCAGTCACAGAAAAACAGAGAGCTTTCCAAACCTGTAGTCATTGTCAGCATATTTTCCAGCGTTACATCCCCCAGATATCCTTCCGGATTCTCCGGTGCATACTCTGGAAAAATATCCACAATCTTCTCATCAAGTCGAATCAGCCCTTCATCAAGTGCGATTCCTGCCGCACAGGACACAACACCCTTGCAGGCAGACCAGGTGTTAAGGCGGGTTTTCACCGGCATTCTTTTATATTCTGCCGTTAACTGTCCTTCACGCCATATCTGCGCATACATAACATTGAGATTTTCTTTTAAAGTTTTGATAGCAAATTCATTGATCAGGTTCTGGTCTTTATTCATAAACATTAATCCTCCCACACACTTGTTTCCATCTTTACATCAGGACTTACACTTCTAAACCATCCGTAAGCCATGCATACTACAATGGCTATCAGACTGATGATTACTACCGGAAGTTTCAGGCTTCTGCAAGAATTGATAAAAATGCAGATATATGCAAACAGGCTCAAACAGCAGAGGAAATAATATTTTCCGTTAGAAATATGCATTGGTGATTTTTCCCATGCTTCTGCATGTTTTTTCGGAAGCTGGAAATAAGCATAAATCTGCAGAAATGCCAATGCTGATGCCAGAAGCATAATATTATTTACAACATCACTGATAGAAAAGTCCAGTAACACAGGTAATATTCCCATAAGATAAGTAAATGTCATCAGTTTCCAGTAAGCCCCTCTTCTGTTCTGAGCTGCCCATGATTTCGGAAGCCATCCATCTTTACAGGACTGTGCAACCGGAATACAGTTATTGGAAATTGTTGAATTAATGGATGAAGACAGTGCAAGTACCGGACCACCAATCATAAATACTGTGAAAAGTGCCGGATTTAAAATATTTTTTGCAACCAGGGTAAGCGGCTGTCCGGCTACCTGATCCAGAGGAAGCACACCACTTGCTACAATTGCAACACCGCCATATACAACCATCAGTGTCGGAATACAGTACAGAAGTGCCTTTGGAATATCTTTATGCGCTTCTTTTGCCTGTTTACCATAATTCATAATGCAGGAATATCCGTTTGTTGAATATACATACAGCATGATTGCGGAAAAGAATCCGGATGGACCATTGGAGAAAAAGTCTGGTGCTGTAAACTCAAACACCGGATTTTTCAGCTGGAGGCATCCCAGAACAATAAACAGACCAAGTGCAACAAACAGCAGGATAACCAGAATTTTCTGTACCTTCGCCATTACATCCACACCACACAGATTGATGGCAAAGAACACACTCAGGGCTGCAATTCCAAACCATTTCGCATTAACCTGCGGCCACAGGGAATTTGCATACATACCAATTGCCACACCATAAGTCGCCAGATTGATCGTCTGTGGCAAAAATCCTACTGCATACATACCGGCAACTCGTTTGCCGGCCATATCTCCTACCAGAGAATAAAATCCTCCTCCAAGTTTCAGTGTAGATGTGATCCATGGAATTGGTGCAATCATCATAAATCCCCAGATACATGCAGCTACATATGCCAGCCATGCTGACTGACCAGTCAAAAGAATTGCCGGTCCGATCAGTGTCAGAACACCCGATCCAATCGCCTGTCCTACACCGATTGTATAAAGATCACTTCGTTTCAGGTAACCGGTTTTTTCTTTTATTTCCTTTACTGTTGACGACATAAAAGCCCCCCTTTTTTATTGACTTTAACATTAATAGTGTAATTAATTCTTTTTCTGACGTCATATGAATTATTTAATGCTATATTAACATCTAGGTTTCAAGATTTCTATTGACAATATTATTAAAAATACACACTTTAATTTGTGCATTATTTACATCTCTTTTTATATTAAGAAGAATTTTTTACTCCATTATATTGTAATCAAACTTTACACCTGTTATAATTTATTATACTAATCGTACAGTACAGGAGGTTTTCATGAAAATAGAACAGTTGATCCGTGAAAAAGTATCTTTCCTTTCTGCCGGTCAGAAGAAAGTCGCCGAATATATATTACAACACCTTGATTCATTCAGTTATTCCACCCTTGCGAAACTCAGCAAGGAAATTTCCGTAAGCGAAACCACTATCATACGCCTTGCCTATTCCCTGGGATTTGAAAGTTTTTCTGAAATGCAGCGTACTGTACAGAATGATATTCTTTCCGTTCCTACGGTTATAAAAGACGATTCACTGCTGGATAGCGGAAATTTTTATCAAAACATCATTGCCAACGAACTCCATTCCATGGAAAGCTGGGCATCTCATCTGAATCAGGAAGATATGGATCAGATTGTTACCCATCTGAGCAATGCCAAAAAACGCCTCATTGTTGGTGCACGCTCTTCCTACAGTGCCGCTCTCTGGATGGGAACTCTGTTGAATCAGCTTCTTGGAAATACCAAGGTGGTTCACGAATTTTACGATTCCAATTTCGAATATCTCACAGAAGCATCCGAGGATACAGTTGTTCTTCTGATCTCTTTTGCCCGCTATACCAAATGGTCTCTGAAATATGCACAGATTGCCAAAAATCATGGTGCAAAGATACTCGCCATCACAGACAGCATTTCATCACCGGCATGGGCGCTGGCAGACCACGCTATCATTACAGAGATCAATCTTAATGAAATGGGATTTAACTCCTTCTCATGCCTCTATTGTCTGTTTGACAGTATTGTTGCAAAAATCCGCAAAACCAGGTGCAAATCCATCAGTACACGACTTCATGACCTGGAAGAACTTTATTCAGACTTTGATCTTTTTTACGAATAATAATTTCAGGGGGGGGATTATCATGCAGGAAATTTTAGATATTTTTCTTGAGAAATCAAAGCAACATCATTCCAATATCATCTACGCACAGATATATAAAAATGATCTTCTAAAAGAAGAATTCAGACTTTTTCCGGTCAAAACCCGTTTAAATATATGGTCTATAAGCAAGCCTTTTGTTGCAATGGCCGCAGGTATCGCAGAACGTGAAGGACTGATCACTCTTGATGAATACATTTATCCCTGGTTTGAAAAATATTTCCCTTCCGACCCTTCTGAAAATCTGTACAAGATAAAGATCCGTGATCTTCTTACCATGTCATCCGGTCAGAAAGATCCGCTCTTTTTCTGCGATGGACCAGAGCGATACAGAGAAAAGGACTGGGTGAGATATTTCTTTCAGAATGATTCTTTTCCATATACACCCGGTACTCATTTTGTGTACAGCAATTTTTGTTCCTATATTTTATCTGTTCTTCTGGAAGAGAAATCCGGAACGGGTCTGCTGAATTATCTGCGATATCGTTTCTTTGAACCGGTTGGCATTCCGAATCCGGACTGGACCCTCTGCCCTCAGGGACATTGTATGGCAGCTAACGGACTGTATCTGACGATTGATGAATTGGCTCGTTTTGGACATCTGCTTCTGCATGAGGGTTCCCTGAACGGAAAACAGATCGTCCCAAAAAAATTCGTGATTGATGCCTGTCAGAAACATATCGATTCTTACAATCCACTGACGGAGCATCCGGATTACCAGAGCTATGGTTATGGATATTTCATATATATGGGACCTATGGAAGATACACTGATCCTGTCCGGCAATTACGGCCAATACTGCGTCGTTGACAAAAAACGTCAGATGGTATCCTGTGTCATGTCCCTGGATGGAAATGACCACAAAAAAATCCGTGATGACCTGGTGGATTCTCTTGCAGAATATTACGGTGTGAAAATTTCACATATATAAAAAAATGCCGCTCCCGCGGCCATATCATATGATATTCGCAATCCGCTAACGCTACTTGCTCATAAAAAAATGCCGCTCCCGCGGCATTTTTTTATATCACTAACCAATCCTCAACCATAGCTGTATTATGTAGCAGTACTGCCTCATTTCCCTTCGTTACAAAAATCCTCTGCACAAACACATCCACAACTTCGCCTTCCCGGACGGGTTCTTCGTCAAGGCTTCTTCTGGCGCTGAGTGTGGTGTTTCCTACACGGACTTTCAGTTCCAGGCTGCTGCCGCGGAATGCGACTCGTTCTACGACGCCCTCTGTTGCGGAGCTTTTATATTTCTGTTCCTCGTTCTTCTTAGTCACTTTTACAAACTCCGGACGGACAATGGCTTTTTCGCCTCCTGGAACTTCCTCGAAGTGATTGAACACCTGGTAATCATCGATCACAGAAGTCTGCCCGAAAAATCCCGCCGTAAACGCAGTATCCGGATTCTGATAAACCTCCAGTGGGGTTCCCTTCTGCTCGATCCGTCCACGGTTGGTAATAATAATTTCATCCGCCACCTCGATAGCCTCATCCTGGTCATGGGTAACAAAAATACTGGTGATCCCCAGCTTCTCGATCATGTCCTTCAGCCAGCTTCGAAGCTCCGTACGGATCTTTGCATCGATCGCCGCAAAAGGCTCATCCAGAAGGAGAAGCTGCGGATTCGGAGCAAGAGCCCGGGCAAAAGCAACTCGCTGTCTCTGACCACCGGACAGCTGACTCGGATATCTTTTCTCCAGGCCCTTCAGCCCGATCAGCTCTACCAGTTCCATAACCCTCTGCTTAATATACTTCTTGTCCGCCTTCTGTACCTTCAGGCCAAATGCAATATTATCATACACCGTCATATACCGGAAAAGAGCATAATTCTGGAACACAAATCCAATGCCTCGCTCGCTGGCAGGCACATCATTGACCACTCTTCCGTCGATGATGATCTCACCGCTGTCCGGCTGCTCCAGACCGGCGATCATACGGAGAATCGTAGTTTTTCCGCTTCCGCTGGGTCCTAAGAGACCGATCAGCTTTCCCTTTTCGATACCAAAGCTTACGTTGTCAGATGCCTTGTAATCCCCATATGTTTTATTGGTATTTTTTAACTCAACGTACATCGCCTTTTTCCCCCTTTCCTTTATGCTCCAGAACATTTCTTGCGATCAGAAGGATCACCGCCAGGATCACCAGGATCGAAGAAACCGCAAATGCCGGAACATACTGGAATTCATTATAAAGAATTTCCACATGAAGCGGAAGTGTATTTGTTTTTCCACGGAGATGTCCGGACAGTACGGACACAGCTCCAAACTCTCCCATGGCTCTGGCTGTACACAGCACAACACCATAGAGAAATGCCCACTTGATATGCGGAAATGTCACCTTGGTAAAAATCGTCCAGCCTTTTGCTCCCATCAGCGCTGCCGCCTCTTCCTCATCGGACCCTATGGATTCCAGAACCGGTATGATCTCTCTGGACACAAATGGAAACGTGACAAAGATCGTTGCTAGGACAATTCCAGGAACTGCAAACACGATCTGTATCCCTGCACTTTCAAGAACAGAATAAAGAGGACTCTGCTTTCCAAAAACCAGGATATAGATAAGACCTGCGATAACCGGTGATACTGTAACCGGAACATCGATCAAAGTGGTAAGGAGCTTTTTTCCCCGAAAATGAAATCTGGTCATTGCCCATGCCGCACACAGACCAAAGATCGTGTTGCATACAACAGCCGCAGCCGTCGCCCCAATGGTCAGCTTCAGCGCTTTCAGCGTGTACTCATCTGTCACCGCCTGCACATAGCACTGCCAGCCCTTGCTCAGCGCCTGGGTTACAACAACCACCAGAGGCAGTACCAGCATCACAAAAAGAAAGATCACGGAAATCCCGATAAGGATCCATTTCACCGGCCCGGAAGCCTGCTTCTTTTTTTCATCCATTATGCATCCCTCCCTCTGATACGTTTCGTATTTCTTGCCTGCACCAGATTCACACCAAACAGGATCAGAAATGATACTGCCAGTGTAACCAGTGCGATAGCTGTTGCGCTTTCATAGTCAAACTCCTGAAGCTTTGACATGATGATCAGCGGCGTGATCTCTGTATAATAAGGCTTGTTTCCTGCGATAAAAACAACGCTTCCGTATTCTCCCAGGCAGCGTCCGAAGGCAAGTCCCGCCCCGGAAAGCATTGCCGGCAGAAGCTCCGGAAGAATAACCCTGCGGAAAACGGTGAATGGTTTTGCACCCATAACACGGGCCGCCTCCTCATAGGAACCGTCCAGTTTCTCCAGAACCGGCTGAATGGCCCTGACTACAAAAGGGATTCCCACAAAGATCAATGCCACCGTGATACCGATTCTGGTATATGCGATCTTAATACCGAAATTTGCAAAAAAGCTTCCCACCAGACCTTTATCGGATGTCAGGGATGTCAGTGAGATACCGGCAACTGCAGTCGGCAGTGCGAAAGGCAGCTCGATCATTCCATCCATGATCCTTTTTCCCGGAAAATCATATCTTACCAGCACCCACGCAAGGACCAGTCCCATAATAGCATTGATCACTGTGGCCGCAAAGGCGGTAATAAAGCTTACATAGAATCCGGACAAAACCCTCGGCCGTGTGATCACCTCAATAAATTCCCGAAAACTCAGCCGCGCCGAGTATACTGCCAAAGACGCAAGAGGGATCAGAACTACGATACTCAGCATCGCCAAAGTCACTCCCATTGTCAGTCCAAAGCCTGGTATCACACGTTTACTCTGTTGTTTCTTCATTTCTGTCTCCCCTCTTTTCTATTCTAAGTTTCTGATCTGTTACAAATTCCCGGTCTGCTGCAAATCTCTGACTCTTCTACAATTCTCTAATCTGTTGCAAATCTCTGACTCTTCTACAACTCTCTGATCTGTTATAAAATCTCAGGCTCTTCTACTCTTCATAGATCTCATCAAACACTCCGCCGTCTGCGAAATGCTTTTTCTGAACTGCATCCCAGCCGCCGAAATCTTTGATCGTTGTCAGCTTCACCTTCAGATCAAAAGTATCTGCATGCTTTTTCAGGATCGTCTGATCAATCGGTCTGTAGTAATTCTCAGCGATCAGCTCCTGAGCTTCATCGGAATACAGATATTTCAGATATGCTTTCGCAGCTTCTGCATTATCATGCTTTTTCACATTTTCATCTACAACAGCAACGGACGGCTGTGCCAGGATACTGATGCCCGGCGTTACGATCTCGTAATCATCCGGATTGTCCCTTACAGAAAGAAACGCTTCATTTTCCCAGGCGATCAGCACATCCCCCTGCCCGTTTTCCACGAAAGAGGTTGTGGCACCTCTTGCACCGGAATCCAGAACCAGGACATTTCTATAAAGCTTCTTAATAAAGGCTTTCATCTCTGTCTCGTTGCCATTATATTTCTCATTTGCATAAGCCCAGGCTGCCATGTAATTCCAGCGGGCACCACCGGAGGTTTTCGGATTGGGAGTGATCACTCCCACACCATCCTTTGTCAGATCATCCCAGTCGTGGATATTCTTCGGATTTCCCTTCCGAACAAGAAATACAATGGTGGAAGTATAAGGAGCACTGTCATCCGGATATTCATCGATCCATCCCTTGTCGATCAGACCGGCATTCCGGATCGCATCGATATCATATTCCAGTGCAAGTGTCGCCACATCTGCAGGAAGTCCGTTGGAAATCTCAAGGGCTTGCTTTCCGGAACCGCCATGAGATTGGATCACATCCACACTCTGACCTGTTTCTTCTTTCCAATATTTTGAAAAAATCTTATTATACGCTTCATAAAATTCTCTGGTCGGATCATAGGACACATTGATGATCTCCACGTGATTTTTATCCTTTGTATTGTTTCCCGATACTGCAAAAGTTCCTGCCAGTACCACTGCTGCCAGTGCGATACAGACACCTGCAATGCGTTTTCTTTTCATGATCTGTGTACTCCTTTACAACCACATTTTTATTTGGAAATCTTTTTCCCACCAATGTAAATGCTTCATTTCGCTGTCAAATCATACCTGTTCTTTCCGTTTACTCTGATTCTGTGGTTCTATAATTTTTTTTATTTGAATTGAATACATTAAACCATATTATTCCCATTAATTAAATATGAATATCTGAAAACGTTTTCACGAAAATACTCTGGTCATTGCGCAACTGCATCCTGTCTGTCACTATATCTGCGCATCCGCAATCCTCAGATACAATAATCGCTCCACATACTGTCCTCCACACTGCTGCAGCTGTTCCGTATCATCAGTCTGCCTTCCAGCTCCATTCGCACAATACCGGAATGTCCGCCCTTCAGTCGGTCCAGCAGCAGGTATAATGCAAATTTTCCCATATCCTCCTTGGGCAGGCTCACCGTTGTCAGCATCGGTCTGGTAAACTGTGCCTCCTGTATATCATCGCTGGATATGATCGAAGGCATATAATACCGGTTCCGAAATTTATTCAGGCACTTCAGCATTCCGATCGCCGAAATATCATTGGCACAGTAGATTCCGGTTGGCATGTCGTCCGACTGAAAGAACTTTTCCATGGCCTCGTAGCCCTCGGCCTCAGTCTGCTTTGTTTCGATAACATACTCCGGTATCACATCCAGATCATGCTTCTTCAGTGTTTCCAGATACCCGTTATACCGGTCCTCGCTGTGACACTGGCCAATATAACCGATATTTTTGTGCCCCAGGGAGATCAGATATTCCACTGCCGCTGCTGCGATCTTTTTCCCATCGCAAAGGACCTCATCCACTTCATAATTGGTAGAATTCCGGTTCACCGATACCACACTCTTATACTTCTTATTCAGCTTCTTCAAAGCCTCTTTATTACATCTGCCGATGATGATCAGTCCGTCCCTTTTCCCTTCCACCTCGTCATACATTCCGTCGATCAGCCGGTCCAGATTCTCCCTTCGGCACTTCCGGTCATCGGAAAACACAGACATATACCATACTTTGGAAAGAATGCAGTTTTTATCATGGATCTCACTTTCGATCACCCGAAGGAGCTCCGCAAAAAACGGATCCGTTGTGGAAGAATCGGTTCTTGTCATCAGGATATTGATGTACCAGGTTTTCTCCTGCTTTGCGGAAACGCCTTTTTTCAGATTCCGGGCCGCCTCGTTGGGCACATAATTCATCTCGATAGCTGTTTTCCATATCTTATCCCTGAGTCCGGAAACAGAACATTTATAATTGGGATTATTCAAAACTCTGGAAACCGTCGCCGGTGAAACCCCTGCCTTTTCTGCGATCTTCTTGATGGACATGTACCCATCCCCTCCCTCTGAAAAAAGTCTGCCCACTGCCAGTCCTGTACGCTGCTCAACGTCATCTGTGTAACTCAGCAGCATCAGTGTAACAGAACTTTTTATCATTCCTTATTTCATAGTAATTAAATATGTTTTATATGATAATAAGAGTTTTGAAAAAAGTCAATCTTATTTTGTGAAAACGTGTTCTTTTTTTGCTGCATCTTCCAGTAGACCACCCGGATTCTGCGCCTTGCCCATCTCATTTAGCATTACATTACCAGGCAAGGCGCACTACAAAAAAATACCTTACACAGAGTTACTGTGGAAGGTATTTTTTGCGATCATCACTTATTATTGTCCTTTAATTTTCTTTTGATATATTCTTCTATCAATTCCAATAATTGTTTACCCGTTTCTATCTGTTCTTCTGCTTCTTCTCTTGTTGCAATATAAAAATCATCATAATCGCTGGCATGTCTGATTTCTTCTGCTTCTACGATTTTTCGTCCAAGTTTTCTGGGAAAAATCTCTGTTTTAATATAATTCTTATTGAAATTTGCTAATGCATCTTTATGACGTTTATATGCATTTCCATCTAGTGCATGTATTGCTGAAATTGCATGATAAATACCATAATATGCCCGATTATTAGCACCTCGAAATTCTTTTGCATTCAAAAGAATTTCCGCAGCTTTAATATCACTTTGGGCAGTTTCAATCCGATAAAAAATAAGATCTTTCTGCGTTCCTTTTTCATCAGGCTGCATCAAATAATTTTACCCCCTCTTTCTTTACATTTGCATAAAATGGATAAACATCAACCCAATTCAGAAAATGTTTTTCACTTTTTGCAATTGGCTTAATATCAAGATCATGATCCATATTAAAATCAAAAGTTTCTCCTGCCAATTCATGACGATACTGCTTAATATCTATATCAGACAGATCAAGGAGAATCATAATATCGATATCAGAATCTTCTCTATAATCTCCTCTGGCATATGAGCCGTATAAAATAACACTTTTCAAATGTTTCCCATATATTTTCTGTAATATTTTTGTGTATTGTTCCAACAATGTCTTCATCGATACCGGCATAATCCCGCCCCCTTCTATCTGATAAAACATCTTTATTCGATAACCACTATTTCTTCCATTTAATTATACGCTTTTATATCATTATTCCGCAATGAAATTTTTTCGACATAATTCTCCAGACATACAAAAACAGACTGAGAACCTGATATATATTCTTATCAAGCTCCAGTCTGTTTTGCGTGCTCAAATATATAAGATATAACTATGAGCAAATAACAAATGCAGATTGCTAATATCCCTTGAATTATTTAACCGTTACCTTACAGGTCAGTTTTTTAGAACCACTCTGAACGGTGATAGTTGCAGTTCCTTTTCTGATGCCTTTTACAACACCTTTGGATGTGACAGTTGCGATTTTTTTGTTGGATGATCTGTAAGTGACCTTCTCATCAGTATTTCTTGGTGTTGCAACGGCTTTGATGGTGAAGGTTTTTCCTCTGTTCACGGTCTTTGTTTTTGGTACACCGGTGAGTTTTGTTGTTTTGACTTTTGGCATTACCTTGATAGTAACAACTGATTTTTTGCTTCCGGCTTTTACTGTGATCTTGGCAGTGCCTACCTGTTTTCCTGTGACAACACCTTTGGAATTTACAGTTGCAATATTCTTGTTGGAAGTGCTGTATGTAACCTTATCCTGACTTGTGATCGGGTCAAGAACTGGTTTCAGAGTTACTGTTTTTCCTTTGTAGATGCGGGTGGATTTCAGGTTTGTGATGTAGCGGGTGGATACCTTGCCTTTCTGAACAGTTATCATTACAGCAACTGATACTCCACTTTTTAAATTAATATCCACATACGTTTTTCCGGATCTGTTTTTTGCAGTAAGTTTGAATGTACCATTTTTGCTGACATTGGACACTGTTACAAGATTCTTATTTCTTGCTGTTACACTCTTTACATAATCTCCTTTTGTAAAACCAGAAGCACGGACTGCAGTTGTGGACTGACCATATTTCAGGGTGATCTGATCTACATTAACATGGACCGTATAAGTCAGAATTTCTCCAAATTCTATCTGTCCGCACCGCTTACAAGTTCTCTCATTCTGATAAGCCTCTGATGCATCTATCGGGTAGCTTTTTCCAATCTGGTATCCATGAGCACCTGTTGCAATCTCCCGCAATTTCCATTCTGACCATTCATGCCCCAGTATAGGAGTAATCAACTCATCATTCGGATCAAAAATCTCCTTTTTTGCCTCTTTGTCCAGAAAACACTTTCCGCATTTCATGCACTGATAGTATTCACGTCTGCCTGAGTTCCAGCAATTGGCAGCTAATCCCGGAACTAATTCCAGTTCATGGCCTGTTGCAGGATATACTACAGATTCTAATTCATTTCCATTGTATGTATCATCATAATTTTTTCCGCAGGATTCACAATGCCAGTAACCTCTGTTTCCATCTTCCGTACAGGTTGCTTCTTTCCAGTCAACCCATGTAAATTTATGTTCAAGCTTCTCGATTTTTGTCTCACCGGAAACTACGGTTCCTGCCTCATTGCTGAAATCTTTTCCGCATACATTGCAATGCCAGTATTCAATATTTCCCTCGTTTATACAGGTTGGCTCAACACTTGCATAATGTGTCAACGGATCTGTAACATTGTGGAATGCGAAGTTTTCTCCTGCTGCGTAGGTTTCGGCTGTGGAGCCTTTATGGCCTATGAGCACAAGTGTACTGTTCTTCTCGGTATCTGAATTGTAGCCGATCGCACGTTTCTCGATTTTTACAGAATTCCCTGGAATGTAAACGCTTCTGAGCGCCTGGCAGCCTTTAAATGCATCGGTGTCAATCTTAGTTACATTTTCCGGGATGGTGATGTCTGTAAGTTTACTGCAGTCTACAAATGTACCATATACAACATTTGTCAGCCCTTTTGGCAAATGAATTGTTTCGAGACCATAACAGGCTGAAAATGCATATTCCCCAATTTCTGTCACACTGTCTGGAATTTCCAGACTCTTAATGCTACGACACCAGGTAAATGCATGCTCACCTATTGTCTTCAGGTTCTTCGGCAGTTTTATGCTTTCAAGATTATAGTCATCATAAAATATACTGTCTTTGATCTCGGTGATACTGTCCGGAAGTTCAACAGTTTTTAAATTGTCATTCCTTGCAAATGCATATTTTCCTATATCTGTTACGGATCCCGGAACTATCATCGTACTGTATTGATCACTTGAAAATGCACTGTCTCCGATTGTTTTCAGACCATTCGGTAATTTAAACTCTGTTACGCCAGTGCTACTAAATGCGCCAGCTTCAATCGTTGTCACTCCAGCTGGCAGATTAATTTCCGTCAGTCTTCCACAGCCTGAAAAAGCCGCTTCTCCAATTTCTGTGACACCGTCTGGAATTACAATACTGTTCAATCTTCCGCACCCTGAAAACATAGAATTATTTATACGTTTAAGTCCGGATGGAAGTTTAACACTTCTCAAATCTGAACAGCCGGAAAATACTCCTGTTCCTATATCTGTCAGACTATCCGGAATTTCAATAGCTGTTAAGCTGCTGCAATTATAAAAGGTATTCGCTTCTATACTTTTCAGATTTTTGGAAAGTGTTACACTACTGAGCTTCTCACAATATGCAAACGCATTCTCTCCTAAGGTTGTCAGGCTGTCCGGTAAAACAATACCGCCTCCTAATTCACTGCAATTCGCAAACGCAACCTTTCCAATTGATGTCACACTGTTTGGAATATTGATGCTGCTCAGGCTACTGCAATTATAAAACGTACCTTCTTCAACAGTTGCAAGACCTTCCGGTAATACAATATTATTCAGTTTTTCACAGTGGTCAAATGCTCTCTGTCCTATTGATGTTACACTTTTAGGAATATTAACACTGCTCAGGTTACTGCAATACTGAAATGCGCTCTCTCCAATAGTCGTTACGCTCTCTGGTAATACAACATTCTGTAAGCCACTACATTCAGAGAATGTATAACTTTCTATCGTTGTTACTCCCTGAGGAATAGTGACGTTATTTAAATTATTACAACAACGGAATGCATATTTTCCAATATTTGTTAAACTTTCCGGCAATACGATTGTACTTAGGCTTTCACAGTTTGAAAATGTCCAATTACCCAAGGTCGTTAAACTTTTCGGCAGTGTCACAGTGCTCAAATCACTACAATTTTCAAATACTCCTGCTCCCTCCGAAACCTTAAGAGCTGTAATTCCTTCCCCAATTTCCGCACTTTTTATTTTTTTATCGTTACTGGTGATACTGTTAAAATATTCATCTACAATTCCACTACCCTCAATCACAAGCCGTCCATCCCCATACAGCGTATAAGTAGCGTTACTTCCACAGCTTCCACTGTCAACAACTTTCGAACTGTCACCCGCACCAGCTATCACAGCTTCTCCATCCGAAAAACCATTTTCCACTTCTGCTTCCAGTTCTACATTCTCAGAGCTGTCTGCTTCTGTCTCTACATTCAGTTCCTCTGCACTGTCGTCAAACATCTCCAGATTACTGGCATCGTCAGCCTGCGCATTCTCATCGGATCCTTCACTTTCAGTTTCTTCCTCGCCTTCTGCGTCTGACGCTGCAGCGACAGTTTCCTCACTTTCATCCGCTCCTGCAGTTTCATTTTCCGCTGCATCTACTGCAATTTCCGCTGTTGTCTCTGTCGCTGTATCTCCGTTTTCTGTTCCTGCTACTTCTGTTTCATCTGCCTGAAATTCCTCAGCCGCATACACAGACACTGTCTCCACCGGAGCCGCCGCTGTTGTCAGGATCATAGCCCCAGACAGCAGCCATGCAATATTCTTTTTCTTCATAGATTTCCCCCATTTTCAAATTCACATTTATAATAAAATTATAAATTTCCCATCACATTTAATCAAGCTTTGTTTAGAATATTTTTGTCATATTTTGTCTGTTTACAGACATTTTTGAACATTTTTTTACTGTAAAAAACCGGCAGCTGCACATGTGATAACTTTTGCACCTGCTTTATTACCAAAATGCCAAGAATACGACGCACAGTTATTCAAAATAAATATCTGTACTTTCTTCTCCTGCTCATAATAATCTCAAATACTCTTTCTTTATATTCCTGCGGATAATAACTTTCCATATCCAATATTTCTTTTACATCTTTTTCATTAAATTTCAGCCTTATCTGCTGACCATACAATTCTTCTGCAATCTCGATCTGCTCATCAAAATCTTCACACAGAGTTTTTGATCGTGCCTCCTCCATCAGATTATTTATGTTTTCTTCCATCGGATAATCCATCTGTATATCTGATAGCAGTCCTGCACCATTATCAAATATTGGACACAAATGATATTTTTCTTCTGCATCCATTAAGACTCCAATATTATGCATATGCCGATCTTCATTCATAAAAAATGTATCAATTGCCAGGATCTTACTCATATACTTTCCAAAATCGCTAATTCCCGTAATGCGTTCCGCCTGATCTACTATAAATTCCAGTCTTTCCGAATGTTCTGGAATCGTGAATAATTTTTTATAAAGACTTTCATTATAAAATCCATAAAAAAGTCTTTCTAATGTAATAAGCTGCCATCCCTCAGGCAAAAAATTTTCACTTTTACATCCCAGATATTTTCTTCTCTTATAACTAATCTCTTCTGTTTTATATAAAACATACTCTTCCTGTTTCAGTGAAGATTTTTCCAACAAACGTGAAACAACATATTCCACCAATCCCTCATATCCCATATAATCAGCTTTATACCATACATTGTTCCTGCACCATTTCAATTGGTTTCCTTTTGACGATTGTCTGTCATTTGTTTTGATATCCTGTTCAAAAAGCTGTACCATCTTTACCTCTCAATCCTGATCCAGAAATCATCCTCTGCCATTCTTCCTTCGGTCTTTTCTATGATCATAAACGGATCATAAAATGGCAGATTCAAATCTTCTAATACCAATTTTATTTTGTCTCGTTGTCTCGGGAAACAACGAGATTCCAGAAATTCCTCGTATTCTTCAAAGGTTGGTTTTTCATTTCGGCCAAATGCTTTTTTAATAAAATTGTTTGTATAATTATATATTTTTACTTTTCTGCCTCTCTCATCCACATCAATAATCGTACATATTTCACTCTTAAACATGTACCATAAGCGTATCGGATATTCTTTTTCCGGCACGCGGAGGTTTTCCTCTATCTGAGGATACTCGTTTAAAATATGAACTAATGTCGTAACCGGTCCTGTAATATCCCGATTTTCACTTTCCCATCTTTCTATTGTTTTCTGAGATACATTTACTAACTTTGCAAAATCTTTTTGTGTAAGCTTCAATTTCTTCCTTAAAATTCGTATATCTTCTGCCCGTATCGAATGTTTCACAGCATATCCTGTCATTTTAGATTCCCCCTTTTTTATTAATATACCCTTATTTTAAGGGTATAACAAGCTATTTTATTCCTTATTTTAAGGGTTTTCTATATTTATAAAAAAACCCGGCAGCTGCACATGTGATAACTCTCCATGTTTCATCTGCCGGGCTTCTGTTTTTATTTTCTTTTGTATTCTTTCACTGTTATGGCGATTTTACGTACGCCTGCTTCATCGTTACTTCACCGTTATCTTACAGTTTAGTTTTTTCGCTCCGCTCTGCACGGTGATCACGGCCGTCCCTTTTCGGATTCCCTTTACAACACCTTTGGAATTTACCGTAGCGATCCTGCGATCCGAGGAACGGAAAAGAATCTTTTCGTCGCTGTAATACGGCACGGTCACTGCCTGGATCGTATATGTTTTTCCACGAAGTATGGTTTTTGTTTTGGGCACGCCGGTCATCTTTGCGGTCCTTACTGCGGCAGTATTGTTCAAAAAACGGAACCCATTTTTCTTTGCGTAAGTCTGAGCAGTAGAACCCTTTTTTCCGGCAATGACAAAAGTTTTATTTTTTCCACTATTGAAATTATAGCCGATCGCTTCTTTTTCTATCACTGTTTTACTGTTGAGGATCGTAATCTTTTTCATTGCCAGGCAATCATAAAAAGCATGGCTTCTGATCTTTTTCACACTGGCAGGTACTGTAATATTCCCCAGTTTTCGACAATTACTGAATACACCGTTCCCGATCTCTGTAAGCTTCTTCGGCAACGACACCTTTCTGAGATCTGGACAAAAAGAAAACGCACCTTCACCAATAACCGTAACACTGTCCGGAAAGCTTACTCCTGTCAAACCGCAATGCCGAAAGGCCGCTCTTTCTATCCTGGAAACGCCCTGTCCAAGCGTAACCTTTTTCAGCTTCATATCCGCCTCAAATAACGATTCCGGTAATATTTTCACACTTCCCGGAATGCTGACAGATTCCAGATTGTTACAGTAACTGAAAGCATATTCATCAATTTTTGTCACAGTTTTCGGTACATCCAGGCTCATAAGCTTACTCTGGTAAAAAGCATATGCACCAATGCTTTTCAGTCCATCAGGAAGCTTGATCCTGGTGATCGCAGTATCTCCAAATGCTCTTACTCCAATACTCCGCAGAGTTCCCGGCAACGAAATCCTCTTCATATTTCTGCAGTCTGAAAAGGTTCTGTCACCGATTCCCGTGATCCCAGATGCAACGGTTACTGTTTTTATCATTGCTGATCTGTATGAAAAATCATCGGTAACCTTAACCTCCCCTTTTCCCTGTATCTGCAGGTTTCCATTGGAGTACAACCGGTAAACAGCTTTGCTTCCACAGGAGCCCTTCGCAACAAGCTTTGCAGTGCTCTGCACACCTGCTGCCGATGCTTCCTGCGCATATTCAGCCGCATAACCAGTCTGTGCATGTACAGCCACAGAAGATACACAGGACCCTGTCAGGATCATTGCCGTTGATAACAGTATTGCGATTTTTTTCCCAAACATAAAAGCTCCCTCCCTGAGAATCGATCGGATATCCACGATCTTCTCCCATGTAGCAACAAAAGGACCGACATACATCCGGTCCTCATGTTCATTATTTAGAATCTGTTGGTTAATCCAACCACATACATATCTTCTTTATATTCCGGGATCTTCACAAGAAGTCCTTCTGCAGTATCTTCAGTTTCTACCTTCACTGCCGGATCAAATGGTCTCAGCGCCCCGTGATAGCCCTTGATCAGGAATTCATTGGCACCTTCCTTCAGATGATCTGCAAACACATTCAGATTTCCGTCTTTCTGTATATAATGGAGCTCGATTCCACTCTCAAGCAGCTCAGATTCACGGTCACTGCAGCGTGTTCCGTAAATACCGTCATGGTTTACCTTCAGCCATGCACCCAGGATCTTCAGTCTTCTTACCTGCTCCTCCGGGATAGTTCCATCTGCCTTCGGGCCGATGTTCAGGAGAAGATTTCCGTTATTTGCCACTGTTCCGACAAGAAGTGAGATCAGATCCGGAACAGAGATCAGCTTGTCATCGCCTTCGTTGGCATTATAACCGAAGGATAAGCCCATTCCACGGCACATCTCCCATTTCTCATTTCTGTTTACAGAACCGGATTTATATTCCTTAGTAAGGAAATCGTGATAACGTCCGTTGAAACGGTCATTTACCACACCCTCCGGAACCTTATTGTAATAATGTGCAAAGAAATACGGCATCATCTCTTCACTCTGTGTCGGCCATCCGATATCATTCCAGAACACACTCGGTGCATAATCATCAACAAGCTCTTTCATCTGATTATAGGAATAATCTGCATATGCAAATGTCGGACTGGCTGTTCCAAACAGATCATCATCCTCAAAAATAGGATCGTTTGCATACTGCCAGTCGATCAGTCCGGAATAATACAGACCCATGCGGATTCCTGCGTCACGGACAGCTTCTGTCAGCTCACCGGTGATATTTCTCTTCGGTCCCATTTCTACGGAATTGAAATGTGTATATTTACTTGGGAACAGGCAGAATCCGTCATGATGCTTGGTTGTCAGAACAACATACTCCGCACCTGCTTCTTTGAAGATCTCTGCCCACTGCTTCGGATCCCAGTTTTCAGCTTTCCACATAGGAATAAAATCTTCGTATTTGAAATCTTTTCCGTATTTTTCTATATGATGCTTATATGTAGGGCCTTTTCCAATGTTCAGAGAATTGTAATACCATTCTGCATACGGATTATCCGCAAACCATTCCTTGGAATCAACCTCTCCCAGCTCCCATGTATGCGGTGCAAATGCCGGCACGGAATAAATTCCCCAGTGGATAAAAATTCCAAATTTACAATCCTCATACCATTTTGGAACTGTGTGTGCATTTACAGAGTTCCAGTTTCCTGTGAATCTTACATCTCCCATAATTAAAATACCTTATCCTTTCTGTCCTTTCAAAAAGACATTATAATTTACTCGCTTCCCCCAACAGCTATTCTACTGTGATCTTCAATACCACCGGCATATCTCCCGCCTCAATAACCCCTCTTCCGCAGGAAATATCCAGTTCTTTATTTCTCGCAAATGCCGGATGCAGATCTGTTCCGAGGATCTCAATATCCCGGATCGTGGATTTCAAAAGCTTCATATCATTGCCAAGAGCTTTGATATGGATCTCTCCATCCTCCGGCCAGTGCAGAACAGTCGCATAAATATGATTGCTCTTACTTGTAAAACGGATATCCTCAGAAGTAAAGTGCTTATCATAGGTATCCGTGAAATGTCCCTCCGGAACCACCGTCGGTCCCTCTCCGAATATCTTCCAGTATCTGGTTCCGTATATCGCCTCTCCGTTTACCTTCAGCCATTTTCCCATTTCTCTCAGGATATGTGCATCCTCTTCCGGAATTGTTCCATCTGGCTTCGGTCCGATATTAAGAAGAAGTGCACCATTTTTGCTGACTACATCGATCAGATCCAGCACTACATCGGAAGGCTTCTTATAATCATTTCCAATGGTATAGCCCCAGGAGTTCTTAGCTACAGACGTATCATTCTGCCACAGATCCGGCGTGATATGGTCTAACTGACCTCTTTCCAGATCATTGACTGCGCTGCCGTAAACATATGCGTCAAATTTAGCATCAATAGCTGTTTCTTTTCCCCACTGTGCAGAACGGTTGTAATAATATGCTGCAAATTTACGAAGATACGGTTTCCATGCATATTGCTGGATCCACCAGTCAAAATACACAATGGATGGCTGATATTTATCCACGATCTCGCAGGTGCGGACAAGCCAGTCCTGCATATGCTCCTCTGTCGGAGGATTGTCATAAATATCACTCATATCTCTGGTGATTCCTGCTGCCGGCCCATAAAGATCCGCATATTCCGGATCATTGACATCAGCCTCCGGGATCTGACGACCTCCATTAAAGAACCAGTAATGCTCTGCTCTGTGAGAAGAAGCACCGAGAACCATTCCCTCTTTCTCAACCTCTATCTTCAGCTCTCCGAGAATATCTCTTTTCGGTCCCATCTCAGCAGCGTTCCAGCGACAAAGGTCACTGGCATACATCTGAAATCCATCGTGATGCTCCGCTACCGGAACTACGAACTTCGCCCCCGCCTCTTTAAATAAGGCCGCCCATTCCTTCGGATCAAACTTCTCAGCCTTAAACTGAGGAATAAAATCCTTGTAGCCGAATTTATCCAGAGTTCCGTATTTCTCTGTATGATGCAGGTTCTCCTTAGAGCCTTTCACATACATATTTCTGGGATACCATTCGTTTCCGAAAGCCGGAACACTGTAAACACCCCAGTGGATAAAAATTCCGAATTTATCTCTTGCATACCACTTCGGCGTAGGATGCTCACAGAGAGAATCCCAGGTATCCGTGTACGGTCCCTGTGCGATCACCTCATCGATCAGAGAAAGGTATTCTTCTTTTTTCATCTGTTCGTCCTCTTTACATCTTTTATTTATATTGTATGGATGTCTCTATGTTATCATCAAACCTTTTGGTTGTATATGCCCAACAATCCACAAATAAAACGTTTCGTTTTTATGCAAAACATACAACAAAAAAAAGACCTTGATGATGTTTTTGTTCCAACTTCATCAAAGTCTTTTCTTTTTTACATAATATTCTCTTCGATCACCTTTTCGATCCGTCTCTTCACTTCTTCTGCGAGCTCTGTGGTATGCATATCTTTGTATTCCTCATAATACATCGGAGGAAGGATATGCACCTGTACGGTGATCCTCTCTGTAGAGCCGGTATCAAAAGCCTTAAAGGAATCGATCAGTGCAACCGGAACGATCGGGCATTTCGTCTTGGTGGCAGTCTTGAAGCTGCCGCCCTTGAACGGCCCCGGATGATTTCCGTTTTTACTTCTGGTTCCCTCCGGAAAGATCAGATAATTACGACCAGCCTTCACTTCCCGTATTACATTGACAATGACCTGCATGGACTGCTTCAGGTCTTCCCTGTCAATGATAAAGGCCTTCATACAGGCAAAAACCTGCTTCAGAAAAGGAATCTCTCCAACTTCCTTCTTGGCAACTACCGAAAAAGGAACCGGGCATGCCCGGATGATCGCCAGCACATCAAACAGTCCCTGGTGATTCGGAAAAAACATAAATCCCTTTTCTTTTGGGATATTTTCAGCTCCATGCACATCAATATGGATATTTCCGCCTTCAATGGCATGCTCATCTACCAGTCTCAGGAATGCGTATTTCTTCTCTTCCGGATAATCATCTGTATGCGCTGCATACCAGCAAAGCTTGATCCACCAGTAAGGAACAAAGACTATATTTCTGAGCACCATCAGCAAAATCCGCTTCATTCTTACATCCTCCCGCCTCTGCTTTATCCGTTCAGTTTCCCTGCGATCTTATCCTCGTATCCCGGATTCTTTTTCAGAAAAACCTCATAAGCCTTTGTATAATCTGTATAGGTTTTCGTAGTCATAAATTTCTGATAATCCTTGGCAGCCTGCTGGCTGATCTTATCTGAAATCTCAGAAGGCGCATACAGATAATACTTTTTGTCCTGGACCTTTACAAGATAGGTACTGATACATGGATATTCCTGCTCGTTCTCCAGAACAAGATTATAGCGGATATAAACATAAGAATAATTTTTGTTTTCAGAAATGGAGCCACAGCTGTCGATATTTACATCCTTTACTCCATGGGCCTGAAAATATTTTATCGTGGAGGAAATCTCTGTTTTCGCCTCATCCGATAACTTATCCGCACTGTAACAGCTCTGCATCTTTTTATTCTTGCCTGCTGCTGCCGCTTTGATGTAGCCTTCCACAACCCCCTCCGGAGTTCTGTGGCTGATCTTTCCGCAACCCCTGGCCGCCAGAACGATCACCAGCAGGATCAGAATGATCCCCGCCAGTGTCGCAATGTGGATAAAATTCAGTTTTTTATTAGAGTATTTCAGCTTCTTTACTGATTTTTTTCTGCGTTTTTTCTTTGTCGTCGTCATGACTTATCCTCGACCTTATTCCTCTTCACTGCCTGTGACAGCTTCCTCTGCAGAGCCTTCTTCGTTATCGCCGGTTTCTCCGTCAGCTTTTTCGGTAGTTGTATCTGCTTCCGGATCTTTATCTCTTACCTTGGCGATACTTGCAACGGTTACACCCTCTGTAAGATTGATCATCTTCACACCGGAGGTGATCCTTCCAAGAACAGAGATATCCGCACACTGTAGACGGATAATGATACCCTCTGTAGTGATCATCATGATCTCGTTCTCTTCGTTGACAGCCTTGGCGCCAACAACATTTCCGGTCTTCTCGGTGATCTTGTAGCACTTCACACCCTTACCGCCACGGTTCTGGACAACGAACTCACTCATAGCTGTACGTTTGCCCATTCCGTTCTCGGAAACTACAAGCAGATAATCTCCCTGAGTGTTCAGCTGCATGGCAACAACTTCATCACCGTCAGTAAGATTCATACCTCTTACTCCCATGGACGCACGGCCTGTGCTGCGGACATCCGTTTCCTTAAAGCGGATACACTGTCCGTCCCTGGTCACAAGAATAATATCTTTATTATTATCAGTAGCCTTAACCTCGATCAGCTCGTCATCATCACGGAGAACGATTGCTGTAAGACCTGTCTTACGGACATTCTCGTAATCCTTGATCGGAGTTTTCTTCACAAGGCCTTTCTTGGTGGCCATCATCAGATAATGACCCTCTTCATATTTACGAAGCGGGATCACAGCTGTGATCTTTTCTCCCGGTGCAAGCTGCAGAAGATTGATGATCGCAGTTCCTCTAGCTGTACGACCGGCCTCCGGGATCTCATATGCCTTCAGTCTGTATACACGTCCTGTATTAGTAAAGAACATGAGATAATGGTGCGTTGTCGTCATCAGAAGCTCTTCGATATAGTCATCCTCAATCGTCTGCATACCCTTGATTCCTCTGCCGCCACGATTCTGGCTGCGGAAGTTGTCAACGGTCATACGCTTGATATAACCAAGCTTTGTCATTGCGATCACTGTATTTTCTCTCGGGATCAGATCCTCTGTAGAGATATCATATACATCGTATCCGATGGAAGTCTTTCTGTCATCGCCGTATTTCTCTGCAATGGCAAGGATCTCCTCACGGATCACCCGGAGAAGGAGCTTGCGGTCAGCAAGGATTGCCTGGAACTTGCGGATTTTCTCCATAAGCTCTGCATACTCAGCCTCCAGCTTCTCTCTTTCCAGACCTGTCAATGCACGGAGACGCATATCCACGATCGCCTGTGCCTGCACATCTGTCAGCTCAAAACGGTCGATCAGCTCCTGCTTGGCGATCTGTACGTTGCGGGAACCACGGATGATGCGGATCACTTCGTCAATATTATCAAGTGCCTTCAGAAGACCCTCCAAAATATGGGCTCTCTCCTGTGCCTTATTAAGATCATACTGTGTTCTTCTGCGAACTACATTCTCCTGATGCTCCAGATAGTACTCCAGCATCTCTTTCAGGTTCAGAACTTTCGGTTCCATATTTCCATGATTTGGAACAAGAGAAAGCATGATCACACCAAAAGTATCCTGCAGCTGTGTATGCTTGTAGAGCAGATTCAGGATCACGTTGGCATTGGCATCCTTACGAAGATCAATACAGATTCGCATACCCTCACGGCTGGAATGGTCGTTCAGGTCTGTGATCCCGTCGATCTTTTTGTCACGGACAAGCTCTGCGATCTTCTCGATCAGACGTGCCTTGTTTACAAGGTACGGGAGCTCGGTAACCACGATACGGGATTTACCGTTTGGCAAAGTCTCGATATTCGTCACCGCACGGACACGGATCTTGCCACGTCCGGTACGGTAAGCTTCCTCGATTCCTCTCGTTCCGAGGATGGTCGCTCCTGTAGGGAAGTCCGGTCCCTTTACGATCTCAAGAAGCTCCTCCATAGCTGTTTCTCTGTCTTCTTCTACAATGTTATCAATGATCTTAACAACTGCATTGATAGTTTCACGAAGGTTATGCGGCGGAATATTGGTTGCCATACCTACCGCAATACCTGTAGTACCGTTTACCAAAAGGTTCGGAAAACGTGCCGGAAGCACAACCGGCTCACGCTCTGTTTCATCAAAGTTCGGCTGAAAATCAACCGTATCCTTGTTGATGTCAGCAAGCATCTCCATGGATATCTTACTGAGACGTGCCTCTGTATATCGCATGGCAGCCGCACCGTCACCATCCACAGAACCAAAGTTTCCATGTCCGTCAACCAGCGGATATCTTGTGGACCATTCCTGAGCCATATTGACCAGCGCACCATAGATGGAGCTGTCACCGTGCGGATGATATTTACCCATGGTATCACCGACAATACGTGCACATTTACGATACGGACGGTCATAGCGGATTCCCAGTTCATACATATCATACAACGTTCTTCTCTGTACTGGTTTCAGACCGTCACGCACATCCGGAAGAGCACGGGAAATGATAACACTCATTGCATAATCGATGTATGATTTCTGCATAATTTCCGAATAATCGGTACGAATTACATTTTCCTGTTTTGTTTCCATATCTTATCCCACCTTATACATCAAGTTCTGCATCGGCTGCATGCTCGTAAATAAATGCCTTACGCGGCGGAACTTCACTGCCCATCAGAACTTCTGTCACACTGGATGCAAGACGTGCATCTTCTATCTCCACGCGTTTCATTCTTCGAGTCTCAGGATTCAGCGTGGTCTCCCACAGCTGTTCTGCATCCATCTCTCCAAGACCTTTGTAACGCTGGATCTTGTTATTGTTATCTCGTCCGATTTCCTGAAGAATGTTGTTTAATTCCTCATCACTGTAAGCATACCAGAACTTCTTATTCTTCTCTACACGGTAAAGAGGAGGCTGGGCAAGATATACATACCCTTTCTTGATCAATTCCGGCATAAAGCGGTATATGAACGTCAGAAGCAGTGTTGCGATATGTGCACCATCAACATCGGCATCTGTCATGATGATGATCTTATGGTATCTTAATTTCTCGATATCAAAATCTTCATGAATTCCTGTACCAAATGCTGTGATCATTGCTTGAATCTCTTTATTGACAAGTACTTTATCAAGCCTTGCCTTCTCAACATTTAAGATTTTACCACGAAGAGGCAGGATTGCCTGAGTTGCACGGGAACGAGCTGTCTTTGCAGAACCACCCGCAGAATCTCCCTCGACGATATAGATCTCACAGTTTTCCGGATTCTTATCTGAACAATCGGCAAGTTTTCCAGGAAGACTCATACCATCAAGTGCTGTCTTTCTTCTTGTAAGATCTCGCGCTTTTCTCGCAGCATCTCTTGCTCTCTGTGCAAGTACAGCCTTCTCACAGATTATCTTCGCAACCTGAGGATTTTGTTCTAAGAAATATTTCAACTGCTCAGATAAAATACTGTTAACTGCACCCCTCGCTTCACTATTTCCTAATTTCTGTTTTGTCTGACCTTCAAACTGAGGTTCCCCGATCTTAATACTGATAACAGAAGTCAATCCTTCACGAATATCTTCACCACTTAAATTATCTTCTTTTTCTTTCAGAAGGTTATTCTTTCTCGCATAATCATTAAACGTTGATGTCAATGCCATCTTAAATCCAGATAAATGTGTACCACCTTCCGGCGTAATGATATTATTTACAAAACTTAAGGATGTCTCATTGTAAGAATCGTTATGCTGGAATGCAACTTCAACATACACACCATCTTTTTCACCCTCACAATAGATCACATCTGGATAAAGTGCTTCTTTCCCCTTGTTCAGGTAAGTCACAAATTCTTTAATACCACCTTCATAGTGGAACGTTTCAGAAACCTGTTCTTCCCCACGATCATCTGTTAAGACGATTTTTAAATTCTTTGTTAGGAAAGCTGTCTCCCTTAATCTTCTCTTCAGCGTATTATAATCAAAATCAATCGTCTCAAAAATCGTTGCATCTGGATAAAATGTAACCGTTGTTCCAGTTTTATCTGTATCTCCAAGAACTTTCAGCGGATAACATACTTTCCCTCTCTCATAACGCTGTTTATGAATATGTCCTTCCTTGCAGACTGTAACTTCCAACCAGTCAGATAAAGCATTAACCACAGAAGATCCTACACCATGAAGACCTCCGGATACTTTATATCCTCCACCGCCAAATTTACCTCCTGCATGAAGGATCGTAAATACAACTTCAACGCTGGATACACCTTTTTTCTTATTGATCCCAACCGGAATTCCACGCCCATTATCCTCAACCGTTACAGAGCCGTCTTTGTTCAATGTTACGATGATCGTATCACAGAATCCAGCCAGAGATTCATCTACGGCATTATCTACAATTTCGTATACCAGATGATGAAGTCCTTTTTCTGATGTACTACCAATGTACATTCCGGGTCTTTTACGTACAGCTTCCAACCCTTCCAGAATCTGGATCTGATCAGCTCCATATTCTCCATTTTTTTGTGTACCCATAGTTTCCTCCTAATTTTCCTTTACAATTTTTCCTGCTTTTATCTGAAACATCCGTTGGATCGGCAGGTGTTTACTAATAAATTCATCCAGACCTGTACAGGTAATGATCGTCTGCGTATCCTTGATACTCTCTAGTAAATACGTCTTACGATTACTGTCAAGTTCAGATAAAACATCATCAAGCAGCAGGATCGGTGACTCTTTCATCACTTCTCTCATCAACTGGATCTGTGCCAGCTTCAAAGAGAGCGCTGCTGTCCGCTGCTGCCCTTGGGAACCATATTTGCGGATATCAATCCCATTCACAATAAAACTGATATCATCCCTGTGCGGTCCCACTGTCGTTGTAGAGTATTTTAAATCTTTTTGTCTCTTCTTTGCAAGTTCCGTTAAATAACTATCATACCCTACATCGCGGTCATATTCCAGTAAAATTTTTTCTTTCCCGCCAGTTAATTTATTGTGAATCTTTTGACAAACTTCACCCAAATGTTTGATAAATTTTTCACGATATTTAATAACCTCTGAGCCATATTTTACGAGCTGAATATCCCATGCTTCTAATGTTTCTATCAGATTATTCTGAAAACGTATCTGTTTTAACAGATTATTTCTCTGAACTAGTATTTTATTATAATTTGTTAATTGATACAGATATAATCTTTCCATTTGGGATAATTCAATATCGAGAAATTTTCTTCTTTCACTTGGACCACTCTTTACAATCTTTAAATCTTCGGGCGAAAATAAAATTACCGGAATCTGTCCCAACAGATCACTGGATCTTCGAATCGGAATTCTGTCAATTGCCACACCTTTTGCTTTATTTTTTTTAAGATGCATATCTAACTGATGATCAATTCCCTGTTTTTCGAAATGAATTCTTATGTGAGCTTCATTCTCTTCAAACTTTATCAACTCCCGGTCCTTATTTCCACGGTGTGATTTTGTTGTCGCACTTAAATAAATTGATTCCAGAATATTGGTCTTTCCCTGGGCATTATCTCCATACAATAAATTCGTTCCACTCGCAAAATTCATGGAAAGTTCGTCATAATTTCGATAATTTTTTAATTCCAAAGATTTAATAATCATACTACTCCAAACTATTTGACGATATGAATCTCCTGACCATCAAAAGATACAACTTCGCCACCATATAATTTTTTTCCTCTTCTTGTTTCAACTTCTCCATTCACAAGAACTTCACCATCCTGAATGACAATTTTTGCCACAACTCCAGAATCTACAAGTCCAGCTGCTTTTAATGCCTGTCCAAGTTTAATAAATTCATCTTTAAGTTTAATTTCCATCTCAAAAGTCCTTTCTTAATGATTAAAATTAACCGGAAGAATCAGATAATTGTATGTTCCTGCATCATCTTTGATATAACAAGGTGCTTTCGGATTTACCAGATAAATATTGATTTCTTCATCATCGATTACTCGAAGAACATCCATCAAAAACTTTGGATTAAAGCCAATTAATAGATCTCTTCCTTCTTTTTGGATCAGAATTTCTTCTTCCATAGATCCAAAGAAAGAATTAATATTTAATTTTAATGAATGGTCAGCAATATCGATAATAATTGGTTTTTTATCAGATTCACGAATCAAAAGACTCGCTCTGTCGATACAATTTAAAAATTCTTTTTTGTTAATTGTAATCTTTGTTTCATAATCACTAGATAACATCTGGCTTATCTTATAATATTCCCCTTCCAGCAATCTTGAAACAACTCTTGTATTATCAAATTCAAATAAAATATGTTTTGAAGTTACATAAATTGAAACATTTTCATCCATTTCTCCAGAAATGATCTTCACAATTTCTTGTAAAGTTTTCCCAGGAACGACAACTTTAAACGGATCATAATGATCTTTTAATTCAATATGTCTGATGGAAATTCGATGTCCATCTAAAGATACAACACTTAATTGGTCATCTTTTACTTCAAATAATTCACCCGTCATTAATTTCGTATTTTCATTATCCGAAATCGAAAAAATTGTTTGACGAATCACTTCTTTTAAAGAAAACTGGGATAAAGTGATACTTTGATTTTTTTCAATCTCTGGTAAAGAAGGAAATTCTTCACCTTCTTGTCCCATAATCTGAAAACATGCTTTTTCACAAGTGATCGTTGCTTTGTACTGATCATCTGTTTCTATTGTTATGTCATTATCCGGTAATTTTCTAACGATTTCAGAAAAAAGTTTTGCTTCAATTGCAATTTTACCAGGCTGATGAATCTGTCCATCAATGGTAGTTTCAATTCCAAGTTCCATATCATTTGCTGTTAATTTAATATTTCCTGTACTAGCTTCAATTAAAATACATTTTAAGATGGGAAGCGTAGTGTTGTTTGATACTGCTTTGGAAACAATAGAAACAGCATGCACTAAATCAGATTTTGTACATATGATTTTCATAAATGTGTATAACTCCTTTCGGTGTCAGATTGTTGTTAAATAAATAAATAAAAGTCGTAGTAATAGTCGTAGTAGCTGTGGATTTGGGGATAACCTTAAAAAACCGCTAAGTATAAAGGGTTATAAGGGTTGATAAAATGTTTAAAACTTGATGAAAATCAGAGGATAATCATAGATTTATCAACATCACCAAAATCAGCAAAAATACTAATACACAGGATATCCACAGGTTATCCACGGAAAATGTGGATAACTATCGAAAAAATGTGGAAAAAATAAAAATTAATCCATTTTTTTGGTAATAACATCAATAACCTTGCTTAATTCAGGGTCTTTGTCTAAGTCTTTTTCAATTTTTTCAATGCCATGAATGACAGTAGAATGATCACGTTTTCCAATGATCTCACCAATCTTAACAAGAGACTGATCCGTCATTTTCTTGCATAAATACATACAAATCTGGCGTGGATAGGCGATATCATGACTTCTTTTTTTGGAAATGATATCACTTGTCTGAATATTAAAATGTTCTGCAACTGTTTGCATGATCAATTCAGGTGTAATAGCTTGTTTTGTCTTGTTGTCGATCAGATCCTGAAGGGCGATTTTTGATAATTCAAGGTCAATCGGTTTCTTATTTAATTTAGAATAAACTTTGATCTTGTTTAAGGCACCTTCCAGATCACGGATATTAGACTTAATATGGGTAGCAATATAGTCAAAAATCTCATCATCAATATAAATATTGTCTAATTCCGCACGTTTTCTAAGGATCGCAACCTTTGTTTCATAGTTTGGAGGCTGAATATCAACTGGTAGTCCCCAGCTGAAACGGCTTCGAAGTCTCTCTTCTAAAACATCCAGTTCTTTTGGAGGTTTATCAGAAGAAAGAATGATCTGTTTTTTAGAGTTATAAAGTGCATTAAAAGTATGGAAAAATTCCTGCTGAGTACTTTCTTTACCAATAACAAACTGAATATCATCGACCAATAAAACATCGATATTGCGGTATTTGCTGCGCAATTCTTCTTGTTTTTTATGTTGAATTGAATTGATGACTTCGTTTGTAAAGTCTTCACTTGTTACATACAAAACATTTAAAGAACTGTTGTGTTCAATAATATAATGTGCAATGGAGTGCATTAAATGAGTTTTTCCAAGACCAGCACCTCCATATAAAAACAGCGGATTATAGGCTTCCGCTGGAGCTTCCGCAACAGCAATACTTGCGGCATGTGCCATGCGGTTATTGTCGCCGATTACGAATGTATCAAAAGTATAGCGGGGATTTAAGTTATTATTATCATGTTCAGGTGCAGCAGCAGGAGTTTCTTGTGGTTTTTCTCCTTCTTTTTCAAGTTCGAACTCGATATCGTATTTCTTTCCTGTCAGATCAGAAATAGCAAGGGAAATATAAAAATCGTACATTTTTTTCTTGATAAACTGAATACCCCGCTCATCGTATTTTGCATCCAGAGACAGAATGATCTTATTTGACTGGACATCTTTGATATGTAATGGCTTAATCCAGGCATTGATCGCAGCACTGGAGACGTCATGCTCTTGCTCAAGCTTGACTAATACATCATCCCAAATTTTTTCAATTTCGTTTTTCATGGATAACATAAATCCCTTTCTAAATCATATTTTTATAAATGTGCATAATACGGCACTATGCATATAGTGTATAACAAAAAATTTCTTTTTTCAATCGAAAAATAAAAGTTGCCCACATATTGTGGATAAGTTGTTCCACATTATACACATGTCAAAAAACGAGAAAAAACAAAGGAATTTGACAAATACTGTGTTTATAATTCACATTTTATCACCAAGTTATACACAAGTTATCTACAAATTGTGGATAACTTGTGCGTAAAACACAATATATATGAAATTCTATAAGAAAGTGAAAAAAGCTTAGAATTTACTTGACTTTTTGGCGTTTCTCTGTCTATAATAGGAGTGATGTTTTTACGAATATATTATTCAGATATATAATCATAAAATTTTGTTAAGGAGGTGTTTTAGCATGAAAATGACATTTCAGCCAAAGAAAAGACAGAGATCTAAGGTTCATGGATTTAGAAAAAGAATGAGCACTGCAAACGGAAGAAAAGTTCTGAAGAGCAGAAGAGCAAAAGGAAGAAATAGATTATCAGCTTAGGTCGCAGAGATGTGACCTTTTCTTTTCTCTATTAATAAGGAAGAGAACCATGAAGAATTATCATTCATTAAGAAATAACAGAGAATTCCAGATGGTATATAATGAAGGAAACTCCAAAGCCAACAGGTACTTGGTCCTTTATTATAGGAAGAATGATCTAGAATATAACCGTCTGGGAATATCAGTAAGTAAAAAAGTAGGAAATAGTGTAGTCAGACACAGAACTACACGCTTAATTCGTGAAAGCTATCGTTTGAATCAGGATAATTTGAAAACAGGATATGATATGGTAGTAATTGCAAGACAAACTGCAAAAGGACAGAATTACCATACAATTGAAAGTGCATTTCTACATTTGATAGATTTGCATCATCTGAAGAAGAGTTGATTACAATTGAAGAAGATTTTAATATCCATTATCAGGTTTTACAGAAAATATTTATCGAGATTAAAGGGAAGAGGAACATGTATATATGTTCCGACTTGTTCGGAATATGCCATAGAAGCATTGGAGAAACACGGGGTTGTCAAAGGAAGTCTTTTGACAATTTTTAGAATATTAAGATGTAATCCATTTTCAAAAGGCGGATATGACCCTGTTCCGGAAGTAAGGAAAGGAAAAAGGTGCAAAAAATGATGTTATTGGCACAAGCCCAGCAGAGCACGGGTAACGGAGGAATCTTAGCTCCGTTTGTAATTATTTTTGGTTGGATCATTCGAGCAATCTATAATGGATTAGCTGCAATGGGAATCTATAATGTCGGTTTATGTATTATTTTATTTACATTGGTTTCTAAATTGATCTTATTACCTGTTACTATGAAACAGCAGAGATCTATGAAGATCAATCAGCATATGCAGCCAGAGATTAATAAGATTACAAAAAAATATCGTAATAAAAGAGACCAGGCATCTATGATGAAACAGCAGGAAGAGATGCAGAAGGTTTATGCAAAATATGGTTCAAGTCCAACAGGTGGATGTTTACCAACATTAATTCAGTTTCCGATCATCATGGCACTGTATTATGTAATTCGTGGAGTTAATACTTATATTCCTCAGATCGCAAGAGATGCACAATTTAAACCAAACTTATTCTTAGGTATGGATTTAAATTCAGCACCAGGATTCAGATTAACACCATTATTGATCATTCCAGTATTATCTTTTATCTTCCAGTTCTTAAGTGCAAAGACATCTATGTCTACAACACAAATGGATGACAGCACACCAGGAGCAGGAATGACAAAAAGTATGATGTACACAATGCCTTTAATGTCATTTGTAATGTGTATTTCATTACCGATCGGTATCGGTCTTTACTGGTCAGCAAGTGCATTATTCCAGTATATCCAGCAGGTCGCTTTTAATTATCATTATGATCATGCTGATATGGATAAGATTATTGAAAAGAGCCGTGAGAAGGCTGCAAAGAAGAAAAAGAAAAAAGGACCTTCTCTATATGAAAAGATGTTAGGAATGCAAGCAGAACAGCAGGGACAGCAAGGAGCAGATTCTAATATCAAGAAGAGTGCAAACCTGAAATCAACACAGAATATTGAATATTCAGGAAATTCTAAAGGAGGAATTGCTTCAAAAGCAAATGCACTCAATAAAAACAAGGGAGGTAAATAAGGATGTCAGCAAAGAGATTTACTGGTAAAACTGAATCTGATGCAGTTATGAATGCTGCAATGGAGTTAGGAATTCCAAGTACAGACCTCAAGTATACAGTGATCGATTCAGGTAGTAATGGATTTTTAGGGTTATTTAAGAAACCTGTGATCATTGAAATTAAAGAAGAAGAAAAAGAGACAGAAGTTATGAAGTCTCAGACAATAGAAAAGGAACAACCAAAGAAAAAAGCTGAGAAAAAGCCATCAAAGAAGGTCGATGAGAAATCAAATCGTCAGCCTAAGAAGAGTCCAAAGGTGAAAGATGAAGTTCCTGTAAAGGAACCAAAAAAAAATAAGACACCAGAAAACATTGATCAGATCGTCAAAGATACAGAAAAGTATTTAGATGAAGTATTAAGAGCAATGGGACTTGATCCAAAGTTGAATCTTTACTACAACCGCAGAGATAACGTATTAAACATCAATGTATCTGGAGAGAAGATGGGTGCATTGATCGGTAAGCATGGACAGACACTGGATGCCCTGCAGTATCTTATAAGTCTTTATGTGAATAAAGAAAGCGATTCTTTTGTAAAGATTAAGCTTGATACAGAAAATTATAGAGAAAGAAGACAGCAGACTTTAGAGAAATTAGCTGGAAGCATTGCTTATAAAGTAAAGAAGAATAAGAAACCTATTTACTTAGAACCAATGAATCCAAATGAGCGTAGAATCATCCATTCTGCATTGCAGAGAGATCCAGAAGTGATCACAAAGAGCGAAGGTAAGGATCCTTATCGTAAAGTTGTTGTTATGCTTAAAAAATAAGATATAGGGCTGCCTTAATTTAGGCAGCCCTTTTTTGAGGTATATTATATGAAATCAAATACGATTGCAGCAATTGCCACTCCAATGACTAACAGTGGGATTGGAATTATCAGGATCAGTGGAGATGAGGCACTTGATATTATTGAAAAAGTATTTAAACCGAAGAAAAAAGATAAGAAGATCAAAGATGTAAAGACATATACGGCACATTATGGACATGTCTATGATGAAAGCACATTGCTAGATGAATGTATTGTATTAGTTATGAAAGGACCTCATTCTTATACAGCAGAAGATGTTGTTGAGATTAACTGCCACGGTGGTGTGGTTGTTATGAAGAAGGTTCTGGAAGCAGTATTTAAGGCAGGAGCAACGCCAGCTGAGCCGGGAGAGTTTACAAAGAGAGCATTTTTGAATGGAAGGATCGATCTTTCTGAGGCTGAAGCAGTTATGGATCTAATTCAGTCAAAGAATGAATTTGCAATGAGTACATCTTTAAAGCAGTTAGAGGGTGCGTTAGGAAAGAAGATCACAGAGATTCGAAAACAGATCATTCACAGTGTGGCGTTTATTGAATCTGCATTAGATGATCCGGAACATTACAGTGTGGACGGATTTTCAGATGAATTGAAAGATCAAGTCGAAGTGATCATAAATCAGTTAAATGAGTTTTTGGAGAATGCTGATAATGGAAGAATTCTGAAAGAGGGAATTCAGACAGTTATCGTTGGAAAACCGAATGCTGGAAAATCATCTGTGTTAAATGTATTACTTGGAGAAGAACGAGCAATCGTCACAGATATTGCAGGAACAACAAGAGATACGTTAGAAGAATCTATTCAGATTAAAGGGATTCCGTTGAATATCATTGACACAGCAGGAATCAGAGATACGAATGATCTCATTGAGAAGATCGGTGTGGATAAAGCAAAAGATTTGTTGACAAAAGCGGATCTTGTATTATATGTTGTGGATACTTCAGATCCATTAACAAAAGATGATGAAGAGATTATGGAGCTGATTGAAGATAAGCAGACGATCGTATTATTAAACAAAGCAGATCTTGATCAGGTGGTGAAGGTATCAGATCTCAAAGAAAAAGGATTTGAGCAGATTGTGCAGATTTCAGCCAAAGAGCAGACTGGAATTGAAGAATTGTATCAGCTGATCCAGGATATTTTCTTTGAAGGACATGTATCCTTTAATGATGAGATTTATTTGACGAACATGAGACATAAAACAGAAGTAAGTGAAGCTTTAAAGAGTCTTGCTATGGTGTTGCAGAGTATTGAAGATGGAATGCCGGAAGACTTCTTCTCCATTGATCTTTTGGATGCATATGAGCATTTAGGATTTATCACAGGAGAATCTGTGGGAGAAGATCTGGTAAATGAGATTTTTGCAGAATTTTGTATGGGTAAATAAAGATGAATAATTTAGAAGAAAAATATGATATTATTGTTGTAGGTGCAGGTCATGCCGGATGCGAAGCTGCACTTGCAGCAGCCAGAATGGGATTTGAAACGATTTGTTTTACAGTAAGCATGGATAGTGTTGCATTGATGCCATGTAATCCTAATATTGGAGGAAGTTCCAAAGGACATCTGGTAAAAGAAATTGATGCATTGGGCGGTGAGATGGGTAAAAATATTGATAAGACTTATCTACAGTCTAAGATGTTGAATAAATCGAAAGGGCCGGCAGTGCATTCTTTAAGAGCACAGGCAGATAAGAAGATGTATTCTATTTCCATGACTCAGGTGATGGGAAATACACCAAATCTTACACTTCGTCAGGGTGAAGTTACAGAGATTCTTGTTGAAGATGGGAAGATCAAAGGTGTTAAGACATATTCAGGAGCTGTTTACTATGCAAAAGCTGTTGTCTTAACGACAGGAACATATTTAAAGGCGCGCTGTATTTATGGAGAAGTCAGCAATCATACAGGACCAAATGGACTTCAGGCAGCAAATTACCTGACAGATTCTCTGAAGAGTCATGGAATCTCCATGAGACGATTTAAGACAGGGACACCAGCCAGAATTGATAAGAATACGATTGATTTTTCTAAGATGGCAGAACAGTTTGGAGACGAGAGAATTGTTCCATTCAGTTTTACAAATAAGGAAGAAGATATTAAGAGAGATCAGATTTCCTGTTGGTTAACTTATACGACGGAAGAAACACATGAGATCATTAAAGAAAATATTCACAGATCACCGTTATTTTCTGGTGCAATTGAAGGAACAGGACCTAGATACTGCCCATCGATTGAAGATAAGATCGTGAAATTCCCAGATAAGAATAGACATCAGGTATTTATTGAGCCAGAGGGCGAGTACACGAATGAGATGTATGTTGGTGGTATGTCAAGCTCGTTGCCGGAAGATGTACAGTATAAGATGTATCACAGTGTGCCAGGATTAGAGAATGCTAAGATTGTGAGAAATGCTTATGCAATTGAATATGATTGTATTGATGCGACACAGCTAAAAGCTTCATTGGAATTTAAAGAGATTGATGGGCTATTTTCTGGTGGGCAGTTTAATGGAAGTTCAGGATATGAAGAGGCAGCAGCACAAGGTCTGATGGCAGGTATCAATGCTGCACGCAAACTGCAAGAAAAAGATCCAATTATTTTAGATCGTTCACAGGCTTATATTGGAGTTTTGATCGACGATCTGGTAACAAAAGAAACACAGGAACCATATCGTATGATGACATCAAGAGCAGAATATCGATTGTTGCTTCGTCAGGATAATGCCGATCTTCGTCTGACCAAGATCGGATATGAAGCAGGACTGATCAGTCAGGAAAGATATGATAAATTATTAGTAAAAGAACAGCAGATCGAAGATGAGATGAAACGACTAGAGGATATTAATGTGGGTGCGTCTAAAAATGTGCAGTCATTACTTGAAGAGCTTGGAAGTACAACATTAAAATCATCTGCTAAAATGACAGAACTGATCCGTCGACCGGAGCTTACTTATATGGATTTGGCACCAATCGATCCAGAGAGACCAGAGTATGATCTGGATGTTCAGGAACAGGTAAATATTAATATTAAATATGAAGGATATATCAAACGCCAGCTGTCACAGGTAAAACAGTTTAAGAAGATGGAAAAGAAGAGAATTCCGGAAGATATTGATTACGAAGATGTTGGAAGCTTACGAATTGAAGCGAAACAAAAGTTATCAAAGATCCGCCCATCTTCCATCGGACAGGCATCTAGAATTTCAGGAGTATCACCAGCGGATATTTCTGTATTACTGATTTATCTGGAACAGATGCACCACAGGAGATAATAGATGGAGAGATTAAGAGAAAAAGCAGCTGCATTTGGAATTAAATTGAGCGATCATCAGTTAGAGCAGTTTGAAACATACTATGAGATGCTTGTTGAGAAGAATAAAGTGATGAATTTGACAGCAATCACAGAGAAGAATGAAGTGATCGATAAACACTTTGCTGATAGTCTTGCATTGATCAAGAGTGGAGTTTCTTTAACTGGTCAGAAAATTCTTGATATTGGAACAGGTGCGGGATTTCCAGGAATTCCATTAAAGATCGCATTTCCAGAATTAGAGATCGTGTTACTGGATTCTTTAAATAAGCGTATTAAATTCTTAAATGAAGTGATAGAAGCACTTGGACTTGAAAAGATTACAGCAATTCATGGAAGAGCGGAAGATTTTGCAAAACAAAAGGAATATAGAGAACAATTTGATTATGTTGTTTCAAGGGCTGTTGCCAATCTGACAGTTTTATCAGAATATTGTCTTCCTTATGTAAAAGAGGATGGATATTTTCTGCCATATAAATCAGGAGATATTAAAGAGGAAGCAGCAAATTCAAAGAAAGCAGTGAAAATTTTAGGCGGCAGCATTGAGGATATTATTTCTTTTGAGATTCCGGATACGGATATGGCGAGAACGATCTTAAAGATTCATAAGACAAAAGCAACACCAAAACGTTTTCCGAGAAAAGCAGGATTGCCGACAAAAGAACCGATTTGCTAGAAGTTTATACTTTCATTTCTTTTCCTTATCGTTTATGATAAAAAGAAAGTGGGAAAATTATGGAAAAAAACAAAGATAAAAGTCACCTGATCGATCAGTTATATGACTATTTGGAAGAACAGATTCAGGAATTGAAAACTGATCGAAATCAACTGAATCATAAGATGCAGGATATGATTCAGGAGAAGAATGAAAAAGAAGGTGCGATCAATAATCAGCAGAAGATTTATCAGATCCGAAAGGTATTTTCTCCGCTTCCACTGGAGATTGAGGAGGAGAAGCAGCCTGTTTCTGAAGATATGATTCAGATTGAGAAAGAGATTCATGAATTTCAGATGATCCTGCGTGAAAAAGAAGAAAAGATAACAAAATTACATGATTACCAGAAGGGACTGGAAGAGACTTGCCTTTTTGCAGAAGAATTTGTGGAAAGGGAAGATCAGAAAATATTGTTTGTTCCAGCATTTGAACAGTTGATGGGATATGTTAAGAAACTTTATCCAACACAACGTATCAATTATCAGGATTCATCAGAGAGCTCAAAAGTATGCATGACATTTTCATTTTTAAAAGGTTTTCAGGCAGTGTTGGAGAGTCTTTTAAATGAGATAGGTGTTTTTGTTCTTAATTTTGAAATGAATATTGAAGAGTATAAAATATTAATTAATATTGAAGCGAAACCAAAAGTTATAAAAAATGCAAAAGATTTCTATGAGAAGCGTTCTGTTTTAGAAAATAAACTAACAAAAGAATTTTCTATTGAACGATGGAAAACAAATGCAGTGGTGATCCAGACTATGATAGAGATGTAGAAAGGGAAGATTATGAGAAATAAAGTTATTGATCTACTAGATCAAACAATTGAAGAATTAGATAAAGAAAAAATTGATGGGATTCTTGAAATACCACCAAAAGATGATATGGGAGATTTTGCATTTCCATGTTTTCAGTTAGCAAAAGTATTTCGTAAAGCTCCGAATATGATCGCAACAGAGATTGCAGAAAAGATTCCTGCAAGTGAAGATGTATCAAAAGTAGAAGCAATGGGACCATATGTAAACTTCTTCTTGAATAAAGAGAATTATGTAAAAGAAGTACTGGCAAAGGTAAACGGTACTTATGGTGCACAGGAAATTGGAAAAGGAAAAACAGTATGTATCGATTATTCTTCTCCAAACATTGCAAAAAACTTCCACGTTGGACATTTAAGAACAACGATTATTGGAAACTCTTTATATCATATTTTTGATAAGCTTGGATATAAGGTAGAAAGAATTAATCACTTAGGTGATTGGGGAACACAGTTTGGTAAACTGATCGTTGCATATAAAAAATGGGGCAGTAAAGAAGCTGTAGAAGAAAAAGGTATTCCAGAGTTATTAAGAATCTACGTAAAATTCCATGAGGAAGCAGAGAAAGATGATACATTAAATGATCAGGCACGTGAATGGTTTGCGAAGATGGAACAAGGAGATGAAGAAGCTTTATCTATCTGGGAATGGTTCAAAGATATCAGTATGGTAGAATATAAGAGAATTTATAAGATGCTGAATATGGATTTTGATCATTATACAGGAGAAAGTTTCTATCGTGATAAGACAGCAGCAGTTGTAGAAGAATTAAAAGAAAAGAATCTGCTAAAAGAAAGTGAAGGAGCAATGATCGTTGATCTTGATGAATATGATATGGCTCCTTGTCTGGTTATGAAGAAAGACGGAAGCAGTATTTATGCAACTCGTGATCTTGCTGCTATTTTCTATCGTAAGAAAGAATATAACTTTGATAAATGTATTTATGTTACAGGATTAGAGCAGAAATTACATTTTGCTCAAGTATTTAAAGTTGTTGAGTTAATGGGATATGAATGGGCTAAAGAAAACTTAATTCATGTACCTTATGGATTAGTAAGTTTAGAAGGTGGAAAACTTTCTACAAGAAGTGGTAACATCGTATATGCAGAAGATATCTTAAAAGAATCAGTATCTAAGATCAGAGAAATTATTGCAGAGAAGAATCCAGATCTGAAGGATAAAGAGGATGTTGCACAGAAAGTTGGAATCGGAGCAATTATCTTTAATGACCTATATAATCAGAGAATTAAAGATGTAACATTTACATGGGAGAAGATACACAGCTTTGATGGGGAAACAGGTCCTTATGTTCAGTACACATATGCACGTGCGGCAAGTGTATTAAGAAAAACAGGAATCACAGAAGTTGGAGAGATCGATCCATCTTTAGTAACAGATGAAACATCTGTTGCATTATTAAAAGAGATTGAAAGATTCCCTGAAGTGATCAAGGTGGCAGCAGATAGATTAGAACCATCTGTGATCTCAAGATATGTAATGGGAGTAGCTCAAAGTTTTAACCGTTTCTATCATGAAAACCAGTGTAATGTGGAAGATCAGAAGTTAAAAGAAGCGAGAGTTAAGATTGTGATCTTAGCAAAACAAGTAATTAAAGATGGTTTGGATCTATTAGGAATTCAGTGTCCTGAACAAATGTAATAAAATCAAATTTGAGTAAATAAATAGCAGATGATAAGATTTTAAAAAATATGTGAAATTATGGAGTGTTCTTATTTGTGAAGACACTCCATTTTTCTTCTTGAAAAATAGTAGTATGCATTGATTATTTAATAAATGTTTCACGTGAAACATTTAATATAAAAACGAAAAGAATCGTAATAGTTATAAAAGCGAAATTGCACAAAAATTAATAAATGTTTCACGTGAAACATGTAGCAATGAAAAATAATTAGTGTTATAATATTGTTCAAAAGGAGAAAAAAATGGGAAGAATTATTGCAATTGCCAACCAGAAAGGTGGAGTTGGGAAGACAACGACAGCGGTAAATCTTTCGGCAGCATTAGCTGCAAGAGGAAAAAAGACTTTACTCGTTGATATGGACCCACAGGGGAATACCACCAGTGGCTTGGGATTAGAAAAAAACGAGCTGGATAAGACAACTTATGAGGTGATTACAGGAGAAGAGAAGATACAGAATTGTATCGTTAAAGACTTGTTTGATAATTTATCCTTACTTCCAGCAAATCGAAATCTGGCCGGAGCCGAGATCGAATTGATGACCGTTGATAAGATGCAGTTCATCATGAAACATAATCTTGAGAAAGTAAAGAAACAATATGATTTCATAATTATTGACTGTCCGCCAGCATTGGGAATGCTAACGGTTAATGCGATGACAGCAGCGAATACAGTGATCGTTCCAATTCAATGTGAATTTTATGCATTAGATGGATTAACTCAGTTGATTTATACGATTGAATTGATTCAGAAGAGTTTGAATCCAGATCTTACAATAGAGGGTGTTGTATTTACAATGTATGATGCCAGAACAAATCTGTCATTGCAGGTTGTTGAGAATGTAAAATCATATTTGAATCAGAATATTTACAAAACGATCATCCCAAGAAATGTACGTCTGGCAGAAGCACCAAGTCATGGACTTCCAATCAATTTGTATGACCCTCGTTCTTCAGGAGCAGAAAGTTACGACCTTCTGGCAGAAGAAGTTATCGAAAATGGAGGTGAAAATTAATGTCAGCAAAAAAAATGGGACTTGGAAGAGGTTTAAATACGCTGATTCCAAAAGCACCAATCGTTGACGAAGAAGACGTTGAGCAGGTAAAGAAAAAAGTTTCGAGATCGTCGAAAACAAAGAAAAAAGAAGAAACGAAAAAGGAACTTACTTTGCCAATCGATAAGATTGAGCCGAATCCAGATCAACCAAGAAATCAGTTTGATGAGGATACGTTGCAGGAACTTGCAGATTCTATTAAACAGTATGGAATGTTACAGCCAATCCTCGTTACTCCAAAGGATGATTTCTATGAGATCATTGCAGGGGAGAGAAGATGGAGAGCTGCAAAACAGGCAGGATTGAATGAAGTTCCAGTTATGATCAGAAAATACAATGAAAATGAAATTGTAGAAATTGCACTGATTGAAAACATTCAGAGAGATAACTTAAATCCAATCGAAGAAGCAATGGCTTATAAGCGATTGATGGAAGAATTTGAATTAAAACAGGATGAAGTTGCGACGAAAGTAAGTAAGAGTCGTGCATCAATTACCAACTCATTAAGACTTTTAAAACTAGATCCAAGAGTACAGAAGATGCTAGAGGAAGAGATGATCAGCACAGGACATGCAAGAGCTTTATTAGCAATCTCAAATAAGGATAAACAATATGAAATTGCTCAGAAAGTTTTTGATGAAAAATTAAGTGTTAGAGACATTGAAAAGCTGGTAAAAGATCTGAAGAAAATCAAAAAAAATAAAAAAGAAGAAAAAGATGTTCATGATTTCCTTTACACTGAATTAGAAGAATCTATGAAACAGATTTTAGGAAGTAAAGTCAGTATCAAAAATAAGAAGAATAATAAAGGAAAAATAGAAATTGAGTATTATTCACGCGATGAGTTAGAACGTATCGTGGATATGATCAGATCAATTTAGGAGGAACATAAGATGACAGATTTTTTTAACAGTGTAGGCATGGAATATGTAGTGATTGGTCTTGCAGCAGCATTACTTTTAGCACTGATTCTTGTGATTGTTGCTTTAGTAAAAGTTGGGAAATTAAAAAAACGATATGAAAAGTTTTTATCTGGGAAAGATGGAAAATCGTTAGAGGAAAGTATCGTTAAAAGATTTGATAAATTAAATGAGATCATTGTGGAACAAGACTTTCTTGAACAGGAAATACAGAGAATTGACGAAGAGCATAAGAGTAGTTTTTCTAAGATGGAAGTCTATAAATATAATGCATTTTCTGATATGGGTGGAGAAACAAGCTTTGTAATCGCATTACTTGACCATAATAATAATGGAACACTTTTAAATGGAATGAGCAGTCAGAATGCAACTTATGTCTATGCAAAAGAAATTAGAAATGGTGCTTCAAAAGTAGCATTATCAAATGAGGAAAAATTGACATTAGAAAAATGTATCAATAAATAATTGGAGGAAAAAATGTTAGATATTAAATTTTTAAGAGAAAATCCAGATGTAGTAAAACAGAACATCAAAAACAAATTCCAGGATCGTAAATTACCGTTAGTTGATGAGGTCATTGAACTGGATAAAGAAAACCGTGAGATCAAACAGGAAGTTCAGGCACTTCGTGCGGATCGTAATAAATTATCCAAACAGATCGGTGCACTGATGGGACAGGGTAAAAAAGAAGAAGCAGAAGAAGTAAAAAAACAGGTTACAGCATCTGCTGATCGTATTGAAGAATTAAGTGAAAGAGAAAAAGTTGTTGAAGAAAAGATCAAAGAGATCATGATGACAATTCCAAATATCATTGATCCATCTGTACCAATCGGAAAAGATGACAGTGAAAACGTAGAACTTGAAAGATTTGGTGAGCCAGTTGTTCCTGATTTTGAAGTTCCATATCATACAGAAATCATGGAAAGTTTTGATGGAATCGATCTTGACAGTGCAAGAAAAGTTGCAGGTAATGGATTCTATTATCTGATGGGAGATATCGCAAGATTACATTCTGCAGTCATTGCTTATGCAAGAGACTTCATGATCGATCGTGGATTTACTTACTGTGTACCACCTTTCATGATCAGAAGCAATGTTGTAACAGGTGTTATGAGTTTCGATGAAATGGATGCGATGATGTATAAGATCGAAGGCGAAGACTTATATCTGATCGGTACAAGTGAACATTCTATGATCGGTAAATTTATTGATACAACAACAGAAGAAGCAGAATTACCAAAAACACTAACAAGCTATTCTCCATGTTTCAGAAAAGAAAAAGGAGCACATGGTATTGAAGAACGTGGTGTTTACAGAATTCATCAGTTTGAGAAACAGGAAATGATTGTTGTATGTAAACCAGAAGAAAGCAAGGATTGGTATGAAAAATTATGGAAGAACACAGTTGATTTATTCCGTTCTATGGATATCCCAGTTCGTACATTAGAGTGCTGCTCTGGTGATTTAGCAGATCTGAAAGTAAAATCTGTTGACGTAGAAGCTTGGTCTCCAAGACAGAAGAAATACTTTGAAGTAGGAAGCTGTTCTAACCTTGGTGATGCACAGGCAAGAAGACTGCGCATCCGTATCAAAGGTGAAAATGGAAATTACTTTGCGCATACATTAAATAATACAGTAGTAGCACCACCTAGAATGCTGATCGCATTCTTAGAGAACAACTTAAGAGAAGATGGAAGCGTTGCAATTCCAGAAGTTTTAAGACCATATATGGGTGGAAAAGAATCTCTGCAGCCTAAAAAATAAGAAATAGAAATTCAAAAAGAGCGTCTCAAAATGTGAGGCGCTTTTTCTTTTATAAAGGTTTATGATATTATATACGATAAGGAAAGGTTTAAGGAAAGGTGATAAGGAAGCAAATGAAAGCAAAGATCATTATCGTGGAAGATCATGAACCAATTCGTAATGAATTAAAGATTTTGTTAAGTAAATATGGATATGAGATCATAGTGTTAGATCGTTTTGATACAGTTGTTGAAGATTGCTTGAGAGAAGATGTAGATCTGATTTTATTAGATATTAATCTTCCGTTTTATGATGGTTATTATGTGTGCAGAGCGATCAGAGAAAAATCAGAAGTACCGATTATTGTTGTTACAAGTAGGGATAGCGAGATGGATGAGCTAATGAGTATAAATCTTGGAGCGGATGATTTTATCACGAAACCATACAATACACAGATTTTGTTGGCAAGAATTTTTGCAATGTTAAAACGAACACACAAAGAAAAAGTAAATGATTTTTTACAATATCAAGGCTTGAAACTACAACTCAATAGCAGTACTGTTATTTATAAAGATCAGATAATCGAACTTAGTAAAAATGAGATGAGAATATTGTATACATTACTGCAACATAAAGAGAGTATTGTAAGCAGGGATCAATTAATGGAATCCTTATGGCAGTCAAATGAATTTATTGATGATAATACATTAACGGTGAATGTCAATCGTGTAAGGAAAAAATTAGAAGCAGCAGGACTGAAAGATTTTATAAAAACAAAAAGAGGGCAGGGTTATATGATATGAAAACCAAAGATTTTTTTAGAATGGAGTATGCCCAGATTCTGATATATATTGTATTTTTGGGATTATTGGAAGTGTTGCTTTTTATTTTTGAAGTGAATTATTTTCTTATGATATATTTGCTGCTGATCGGATTGATTCTGGAAGGAGTTTATTTATGCCAGCGGTATATGAAAAAATATCGGTATTATAAAAAAGTGAAAGCAAAACTGGATATACTGGAACAAAAATGCATGATAACAGAAATGTTAGAATTGCCAGATTTTGCAGAAGGAGAGTTTCTATATGAAATATTGCAGACGTGCAACAAGTCCATGAATGATGAGATATTGAAATATAAGATAGAGGCAGCAGGATACCGAGAATATATTGAGATGTGGATTCATGAAGTAAAAACACCATTGGCAGCAACAAGACTGATCCTTGAAAATCATCCAAGTGAGATCACACGGGCAATGGATGAAGAAATGCAGCAGATCAATTATTATTTGGAGCAGGCATTGTATTATGCGAGGAGTAATAGTGTAGAGAAAGACTATCTAGTGAAAGAGTTAAGTTTAAAAGAAGTGGTAGAAAATGCGGTAAAAGCAAATGCAAAAAGTCTGATCGGAAATAAGATAAAAATTAAAATAGAGAATCTGGATCAGAAGATCTTCAGCGATGAAAAATGGGTTTTATTTATATTAAATCAAGTTATCAGCAATGCAATAAAATATAAAAAAGAAGAAGCAGAAATATCATTTTGTGCAAGATGTGAAAAGAATGAAATACTTCTGGAAATCAGAGACAATGGAATTGGAATCTCACCAAAAGATTTGCCAAGGATCACGGACAAAGGGTATACTGGAACTACAGGAAGAAACTATCAAAAATCAACAGGGATGGGGTTATATTTGTGTAAGAAACTTTGCAGCAAATTACAACTAAGTTTTTACATCGAATCTAAAGAAGAAGAATACACGAAAGTAACAATCGGCTTCCCAAGAAATTCTATGATTTTTTTAAATGAAGAATGATCAGACAGGAGGTTTACAATGTTTGCAGATTATCATGTACATTCACATTTTAGTGAAGACACAGATTTCCCAATGGAACTTGAAATTCAGAAAGCGATCAAATTAGGGATGGATGAATTATGTTTTACAGAACATTCAGATTATGATGTGCCAACTGTCGTTAATTGTGATTATGATGCTTATTTTGAAGAAATGGAAAAAATGAAAGATAAGTATAAAGGGCAGATCACATTAAAGACAGGAATTGAATTTGGAATTCAGACGCATACGACGAAAGCGTATGAAGAAACATTCAGACAGTATCCGTTTGATTTTGTAATCTTTTCTTGTCATCAAGTTGAAAACAAAGAATATTGGAGACAAGAGCCACAGGAAGGAAAGACACAGTTAGAATACAATCGAAGGTATTATCAGGAGATTTTGGATGTTGTTAAAGTATACAAAGATTACAGCATTCTTGGTCATCTTGATGTGATCAAAAGATATGACAAGCAAGGAGAGATCGAATTTGAAAAGATTCAGGATCTGATCGAGCAGATTTTTGAAGTTGTGATCGCAGACGGAAAAGGAATTGAACTTAATACTTCAAGTCGTGCATATAAACTGAAAAGTCTAATGCCATCAAAAGAAATTCTGAAACTGTATCATGATATGGGAGGTAAGATCATTACGATTGGATCAGATGCACATAATGCAGACCGGATCGGTGACTGCGTAATGGAGTCACAGAAGATTTTAAAAGATATTGGTTTTGATGGAATTTATACTTTTGAAAAGATGAAACCAGAATTTCATAGATTTTAAGATAAATTAAAGAGGTGCCTATTGTTTTTAACAAATAGACACCTCTTTACATATGTGCTATATTTTAGATTTCAAGATTATTTATCAAGTAAGATTAGTGCCATAAATACAAGATCTTCGTCTCCGATATTCTCAATGGCATGTCCAGCTCCATCACATGTGAATGTAGTATCTCCTGGATGTACTTCATATTTTGTACCATTGTCATTATAAAGTCCTTTTCCCTGAAGGATATGGTAAGCTTCGCCTTCACCTTCATGAGTGTGATATGCAAGAGCAGAACCAGGTGGTACGATGACTTTTCCGAACAGACGACTGCTATCTTTCATTTCTTTTTCTGTTAAGAATTCCATTTTCTTTAATGGGTTATCAGAACCATTTGCATCAGGAATTGTGCCAATTTTTACATCTTCATTTTTTAAAAACATGTTGAGTCCCTCCTTTATATAGTCATGTTAAGTTTAGTATAGTAGCTTTTTGATAAAATAGCAATATGACAAAATTGTAAGTTTTGTGTAAGGAAGTTCGATGGATACGAAGATGATTTACTGGTATATTATAGACAAGACAATAAGAGAAACCAAAAAAGATAAGGAGATGGAAAAATGAGTTCTGTATTGAAAGTAGATAATATAGAAAAATATTATGGGAGTAAAGCGAATCTTACAAAAGCGATCGATCGTATCAGTTTTGAAGTGGAAGAGGGGGAGTATATTGGAATTATGGGGGCTTCCGGAAGTGGGAAGACGACATTATTAAATTGTATTTCAACGATCGATCAGGTGACTGCGGGAAATATTATGATCAATGGAATGGATATCACAAAATTGAAAGGAAAACATCTTTCAAGATTCAGACGAGAGGAATTAGGATTTATCTTCCAAGACTTTAATCTGTTAGATACATTGACAGCATTTGAAAACATTGCGTTGGCGCTTACGATCATGAAAATTCCTGCAAGAGAAATTGAAGACAGAGTCAGATCGATCGCAGAAAAGTTGATGATCACAGAAGTATTGAACAAATATCCATATCAAATGTCAGGAGGACAGAAGCAGAGAGTGGCAAGTGCCCGAGCGATGATTACAAATCCATCTCTGATCTTAGCGGATGAGCCAACAGGAGCTTTGGACAGCAAGGCGGCCAGAATGCTGCTTGACAGTATGGAAACGATGAATGTGGAATTAAATGCAACGATTCTGATGGTAACACATGATGCATTTACAGCCAGTTACTGTAAACGTATTTTGTTTATCAAGGATGGAAAGATTTTTAATGAATTGGTTCGAGGAAATGATTCGAGAAAACGATTTTTTGACCGTATCATTGAGGTTGTGACATTGCTTGGAGGTGACAGTACAAATGTATTCTAAGATCGCATTTAGTAATGTCAAAAAGAGTATCCGTGATTATACGATTTATTTTCTGACATTAACATTTGGAATTTGTTTGTTTTATATGTTTAATTCTGTTCAGGCACAACAGGCTGTCTTAAAGCTGAATGCAAGCCAGAAATCAATGATGCATCTAATGTCTGTGATCATTAATGGAATTTCTGTGTTTGTTGCAATTATTCTTGGATTTCTGATTGTTTATGCAAATCAGTTTCTAATGAAGCGGCGGCATAAGGAAATGGGAATCTATCTGTTGTTAGGAATGGAAAAACGACAGGTATCAAAGATTCTTCTGATAGAGACTTTATTGATCGGTGTTTTGGCATTGATCGCAGGATTGGTTTCAGGTGTGTTTTTATCACAAGGACTTGCGATGTTGACAGCAAAGATGTTTGCGGTTCAGATGAAAGAGTTTAAGTTTGTTTTCTCGCAAATGGCATTTATTCAGACTATTTTGTATTTTGCAATTATTTTTATTATTGTGATGATATTTAATGGAATTACGATATCAAAATATAAACTGATCAATCTGTTGAATTCAGCAAAGAAAAATCAGAAAACAAGATTAAAAAATCCTATATTGTCGGTCATTCTGTTTTTGATATCCATTGGGATTCTTGGAATAGCATATCATTTAATTCAAAAAAACCAGATGCTTGCTGTGGACAATGATTTTAAGATTAGCGTATTACTTGGTGTAGCAGGAACATTTCTCTTTTTCTTTTCGTTATCAGGATTCTTATTAGAATTGGCAAAAAGAAGTAAGAAATTTTATTATAATGGATTAAATATGTTTGTGCTAAGACAGATCAATTCAAAGATCACCACAACATTTGTTTCTATGTCAATGCTGTGTTTGATGCTGTTTTTAGCAATCAGTGCGTTTGCGACAGGAAGTGGATTGGCGTCTTCAGTGAAAACAGATTTAGAAGATATGACAAAGTTTGATTACACTTTTTATGGAGTATCAGAAAAAGGATATCAGGAAGAACAGCAGCAAAAGTTTATAAAGAAATTAGATGATCTTGGATTAACGATCAAAAAAGATGCAAAAGAAATTTTACCGATCACAATATATCAGAATGGTACATTTCGCAAATGCAGATATAAAATGGAGCCATTATTAAAGGAAAGAGAAAAGTATTCAGATTATACAAAAGATTATGTGAAGAAACTTTATGAGACTCCACTAACTTTTGCAAAACTATCTGAATATAATAAAATCCGAAAAGCAATCGGAGAAAAAGAATTAACCTTGAAATCAGATGAATATATATTGAATTGTGATTATGGCAATCTGATACCGATAATGGAAAAGGCAGCTAGTGATAAGCAAAAACTTACATTGGATGGAAAAACATATAAAATGAAATATGGCTTACAAAAAGATACATATATGGTAACAGCAGCTAAAACAGATATGGGAACAGTCATTTTAAATGATGAAATCATCCAGTCATTAAAGATTGATTATTCTACATTATATTTAAATCTGAATTGGAAGGGGAATGCACAGAAAGTATCAAGAAAATATACGGAATATTTAAAGCAGATGATCATAAATAGCAAGATGCCAAATTCACTATATTCAGCGACAATTTCAAAAGAGGAAGTATATGAACAGAGTACTGGGTTAAGTACGATCATGACATATATTGCAATTTATATTGGACTGGTATTTTTAATTACATGTGCAGCAGTACTTGCATTACAGCAATTAAGTGAGAATGCAGATAATATTGAAAAATACAAATTATTGAGTAAAATTGGAACTTCACAAAAAATGATCAATCGTGCGATCAAAGCACAGATCATATTGTATTTTTGTCTGCCTTTAAGTTTGGCATTGATCCATTCTTATGTAGGAATTAAAACAGCAAAAATTCTGATATCAACGTTAGGACAAATTAATATAACAAAAGCAGCAGCTCAGTCATTGATCATTGTGATCGTAATTTATATTGGATATATGATCGCAACTTATCTAGGAAGCAAGAGTATGCTGAAAGAAAAATAGAGAAAGAAATGACAGAAGATCCAAATCTGTCATTTCTTTTTTTGAGCTATTAATAATGTTACCGGTTAATGTCTGTTTGGAAGCATTTAATTTTACAGTACCTCCTTATGTTCATTAGTATAAAAATCAAATGTGTTCAAATTATTTTGAAAACCTGAACAAACTATAAAGAATATACATGATTGAAAATGAAAGAAAATGATTGACTATGATTGAAATTGTGATATACTTAAATAAAAGCGAAAAGAGGTGATATTGTGTTAGCGCAAGAGCGATTTGAACGCATTTTAGAGATTTTAAGAGAGAGACAGTCAGTCACTGTGGTAGAACTGACAGAAAAACTGAACACCTCAGAGTCCACGATACGAAGGGATTTAACGGAATTAAACCGACAAGGTCTTTTGATCAAGGTTCATGGAGGAGCTACTGCGATCAAGTCTGTGTTATCAAGAGAAGAAGAAGTCATAACCAAGTCAAAGAAACACCAGGAAGAGAAGCGAAAGATTGCAAAATATGCAGCATCTTTGATCAATAAAGAAGATATCGTATATCTTGATGCAGGAACAACGACAGAGATGATGTTAGATTATCTCAAAGAATATGACGTTGTTTATGTGACAAATGGGATCACACATGCGAGAAAACTAATGAACGCAGGATTTAAGGTCCATTTGATCGGAGGCGAGATTAAGGCGGTAACAGAAGCATTGGTCGGAGAAGAAGCATTAGAACAGCTTGATAAATATAACTTTACCAAGGGCTTTTTCGGAACAAATGGGATTGATCTGAAGCGGGGATTTACAACGCCAGATCAGAAAGAGGCAGCAGTTAAGAAGAAAGCGATGGAACAGTGTCAGAAAAGATATATTCTTTCGGATGCAAGCAAATTCAATGTGATCTCAACTATTAAATTTGCGGATTTAAAGAAGGCAGAGGTCATTACAGATCATTTAGAAAACAAAGAGTTCAAAAGAATCACAAACATTGAGGAGGTATTTTCATGATTTATACAGTAACATTTAATCCAGCAATTGATTATGTAATTAAAGTAGACAACCTGACATTAGGACAGGTAAACAGGACAACAAGAGAATACATTTTCTGCGGAGGAAAAGGTATTAATGTATCTCATCTACTTGCTAATCTTGGAGTAGATAGTGTAGGACTTGGATTTATAGCTGGATTTACAGGAGATGTTATTGAATCAGGAGCGAAAGAACTTGGATTTAAGCCAGATTTTATCAGAGTACGTGAAGGAATGACACGTATCAATGTTAAGGTAAAATCCAACGAAGAAAGCGAGATCAATGGATTAGGACCAGTTATTCATGATGATGAATTAGAGCAGATGTTTAAGAAATTAGATGAATTAGAAGATGGAGATATTTTAGTTCTTGCAGGAAGTATTCCAGCAACACTTCCATCAGATGTATATGAAAGAATCATGGGACGTCTGCAGGGAAAAGACATCCGAATCGTTGTAGATGCAACAAAAGACTTGTTGTTAAACGTATTAAAATATCATCCATTCCTGATCAAACCAAACAATCATGAATTAGGAGAAATGTTTGATGTTGTGCTAAAGACAAATGATGAGATTGTTGAGTATGCAAAGAAACTTCAGGAAAAAGGCGCAAGAAATGTGTTAGTTTCCATGGCAGGAGATGGAGCAATCCTGATCACAGAAGAAGGAGAAGTTCATGTAACACCTTGTCCAAAAGGAGAAGTTAAGAACTCTGTAGGAGCTGGAGATTCCATGGTAGCAGGATTTATCACAGGATATTTGAGAAGTAATGGAGATTATAATGAAGCACTGAAGATGGGGACAGCAGCAGGAAGTGCGACTGCATTTTCAGAAGATGTTGCAACTGGCGAGAAGATTATGGAATTATATAAAACATTATAATGAAATAGCATACAATGAAAGAAAATTATGATAAAATGAACCTAAGAAATTAGGTTCATTTTTTGTGCGTAATTTTATAAAAACTGGAGGACATCATGACGAAAAAAGAAGCAAGACAACAAGTAAAAGAATGGATGAAAAAATTAGACAAAAATTATATAGAAAAAGCAGATCAATCGATTTTTGAACAGGTAAAAGAGTTAAAAGAATTTCAAGAGGCAAAAACTATTTTTTGTTATGCAAGTATGAAAAATGAAGTTGACACATGGCAGCTGATAGCATTGGCACTGAAACAGGGGAAGAATGTCGGAGTTCCATTGTGTATCGGGAAAGGAATCATGGAAGTGAGACAGATTCATGCTTTAGATGATTTTGAGGAAGGGGCATATGGAATCATGGAACCATCCAGAAGGTGTCCAATCTTATCGAAAGAGAAGATTGATATGGCGGTAATACCTTGTGTAAGTGCAGATAGAGAAGGCCGTAGACTTGGACATGGAGCAGGATTCTATGACCGTTTTTTAGATGGAGTAACATTTCCAAAGATTCTGGTATGTTATAAAGAGTTAATGATGGATCAGGTACCGACAGAAGAGCATGATATTTTGATGGATCAGGTTATTTGTGACGAATAATGAAGTAATAGAATGATCAAGCAGGAGAGATGATAGACATGAGAAAGATTTTAAAGAAAACAGCGACATTAATGATGACAGCAGTGATTGGAGTATCTATGAGTTGTCCCAAGATGATAGTTTATGCGGGACAGAGAATGCAAATGCAAGAGAGATATACGACTCCAAAAGAATGGAATTATACAGAAATCACAGCATATCAGTTTGGATCTACAGATAAATTTGAAGATTATCTTCAGACAGGTGGTACACATCTATACAATGATAAATTTCAGGAAAAGGATCATATGGTCAAAATTACGGTTGCAGATTCAGGGTATTTTACAATTGCAACACAAACAGATGGAAATAGATCGCAGAAGATAAATCTCTATGATTCAACGAAGGAGAAAGTTTTAGCTCAAACGACATCTGATGGAGACCTGGAATATGGAAGGCTTGCAAAAGCAGGTGAGGTCTTCTATCTTCAAATGCCAGAAAAAATCGATAAAATATTTGTGACAACAGGTGTGATCAAAGATGGATTTGGATCTATGAAAGCATCAGATACTTATTATGAATCAGGAACTGGAAGTACCACATATCATCCATTTTCAATTAAGAAGAGATCTGCGGTGGAATTTAACATTTCAGCGATCGATCGAAACAGTGAGATCACTTATGCACACATCGAAAAGAAAGAAAACGGACAATGGAAAAGAATCGATGATACGGTAAAGATCAAGCCAGCATCTTATGATGATGATTTTGTTCATGGATTGACTAAAGGTGAATATCGCCTGGCGATCAAAGCACCGACAACACAGTTAAATGCAGTCTCATATACAAGCAGTTCTAAAAGTAAAAAGGTAGCATATAAGAAATCAAAAGCAAAGAAGATCAAACTGGATGGACAAACATCGAATATATATACAACAGGAGAGAAAACTTCAAGATGGTATAAAATAAGTATTACATCTACAAAGAAGAAAAGAATTCTGAATCTTGGAAAGAACACGGTTTCTGGAGGATACAAGTTTACAATTTATAAAAAGGGAAAGAAAAAAGCAATTAAAACAATTAAGGTAACAGGAAATGCAAATGCGAAGATAGCGAAAATGCCAAAGAAAAAAGGAACATATTATATCAGAATCTCAAAGCTTACAAAGAAAACAAATGGAACGTATGAAATAGGGTATTATTAATCCAAATCAAAATATAAGGAGGAATTTTTATGGCAAGAAGGGGAATCAAGAAAATGGGAGCAGTTCTGATAGCAGCAGGTTTAAGCATTGCAATGTGTAGCCCATCAGTATCTGCAAATGTAAGGACAAATATTAGTACAGACAAGATAACACAGAAAAAGACAGCCAGATATGTTGAACCAGAAGAATGGAACAAAGAGGAATTGACTGCATATCAGTTTGATTCAGAAGTAGATATGATGAAATATCTGGTGAGCGGTGGAATGCATTTATATAATAAGAATTATAAAGGCAGTGACCGCTGGGTAAAGATTAAAGTTGCAGATCCAGGGCTGTTTATGGTTGGTGTCGTAAGTAACGATGAGACAAAAATACCAGTATATGATGCGTCAAAGAAAAGAATTATAGTAAATAATTTAAATGATGGCGGGGACAAAGAATATGTAGGTATCGTGAAAACAGGAGATGAATTTTATGTAAAACTGCCAGAGAAGATAGACAAAGTGATCATTTTAACTGGTGTGATCAAAACCGAATTTACTTCCATGGCGAATCAGAAAAGTTATTATGAACTTGGAAAAGGGACAACAACCTATCATCCATTTTCCGTAGCGAAACGCTCAAAAGTACAATTTGATATTACATCCATCGGAAAGAAACATGAAAAAGTTGGAGTATACATTGAGAAAAATGTAAATGGGACATGGAAAAAAGTCGGATATGGCACAACGGTAAAACCAGATAAATATGACAGTGCATTGCTCTATGGATTAGAGGCAGGAAAATATCGTCTGGCATTAAAAACACCAAAAGATCAGATCATTAATGTAGAATATACAAGGGACAAATCAAAGAAAAAGGCAGCCTATAAGAAATCAAAAGCGATCAATCTAAAATCAGATATTGACAGTATATATACTTCCACAGAAAAAGCAGCGCGTTGGTATAAGGCTTCTGTTTCATCTACCAAAAAAAGAAAAGCAGTTACATTGTCCAAAGATTCTGTGGGTGGAGGTTTTAAATTCTGTGTTTATCAAAAAGGAAAACGGTTAAAAACAGTAAAAGTCACAAAGAATGATAAAGTTAAGACAGTAAAACTTCCAAAGAAAAAAGGAGCATATTATGTGAAAGTTACGAAACTTACAAGCAAAACAACGGGGGCATATTATTTGGGAACGTATACATATTAAGAATCACAAGGAGGGAAAAAGGATGAAAAAAATGAAAAGTAGGTTATTTCGTATTCTTATGGCAGCAGTCATATCAGCAGCGATGCTGTGTCCGCAGGTTAAAGTATCAGCAGCGGATGGCTTAGTATCAAAAGCAGCTACATCATATTTTCCGAGTAAAACAGTAATGAAGAAAACAGCAAGAAAAACAGAGCCGGAAGAATGGAATCAAAAAGAAATTAAAGCATACAAATTTGGAACTCTTGAAGATGCCTTATATTATGCGCTGACTGGCGGGATCAAATATTATGATCAGAATTATTTTAAAAATCCAGATCTGATCAAGCTCACTCCAGTAGAATCAGGAGCTTTAGGACTGGCAGTTGTTGGGGATAATAAACAGGAAGCAATTCTATATGATTCCAATAAAAAAATGATCAAGAAATTGCCACTGTCCTATGTAAAGGCGCAGGTAAATGCAGGAGAAACTTATTATATAGAGTTTCCAAAGAACTGTAAAGAAGGATTGATCACAGCTTACGTATTACAAAATGAATGTGGTGGGTTAGCAAAAAACGACCTCAATATGCAAAAAGGTGAAGAAAAAGAAACTTATCACACATTTAAAATGACAAAAAGAGGATTTGCAGGTTTTGTTGTTGCATCCATGGTAGAAGATGGTGGAAATACAAGCTATAAAGTTCAGAAAAATGAAAAAGGAAAATGGATCACAATCGGAAGAACAAAGTCATTTAAACCAACAAACGAAGACGAAACACAGATTGCAGTAGGTTATGGACTTAGTAAAGGAAACTACCGTCTAGTATTGAAGGCTCCAAAAGAGCAGCTCAATACAATGTTGTATACGACAAAAAATTATGCCAAAAAGAAAGTTGCCTATAAGAAATCCAAAGCAAAGAATCTAAATGCAACAGAGATGTATACAATGAATGAAAAAGCAGCCCGTTGGTATAAAGTATCTGTAAAATCTAGCAAAAAGCAAAGCAAATTGAAGATTTTAACAGTTGCAGATCAAGGTGGATTTAAGTTTACGATCTATGAGAGAGGTAAGAAAAAACCAGTTAAGACAGTAAAAACATCTGCAAAACACTTAGAAAAGACAGTAAAGCTTCCAAAGAAAAAAGGAATGTATTATGTCAAAGTAAGCAAGCGTACTAAGAAGACAAATGGATACTATGAGATTAAGAAATAACGGTTAGAATAGAACGTCAAAAAAGGAATTGTCAGAAAAGACAGTTCCTTTTTTGAACCTTTTTTATATAAAATTACTATAGAATGGCAAAGTATTTTATTAATGAAAAAAAACCTCAATTACTATCCTTGAAACAAAAGCAGAAAAATTATAAACTATAGGTTAGCAAGTACTAACCTAGAAGGATGAAATAAATGAAACTAAAAAAGTTAATATGTATAGCGACGATCAGTGTTTTAGGGGTATTATCGTTTGCTGGATGTGCCAAGAAACAGGACGCAAAGAAGACAGAGACAAGCAGTGAAGCAAGTACACAGGAAGCAAGTGCGCAAATTTTTGCCATGGACACCTATATGAATCTGAAAGCATATGGAAAGAATGCACAAAAAGCAGTGGATGATGCTAAGAGTGAGATTGAGCGATTAGATCAGCTATGGTCAGCGGTAGATAAAAACAGTGAGATCTATCAGCTGAATCAGAAGAAAAAAATGAAAGTATCTGATGAGACATTAGAATTGATCGAATTTGCAAAGAAAAAATCAAAAGAATCAAACGATGCTTTTGATATTTCTATCTATCCGATCGTGGAATTATGGGGATTTCCGACACAGAAATATCGTGTGCCATCGGACAGTGAAATTCAGAAACTTCTGAAAAACGTAAATAGTCAGAAAATCAAAATTAATAAGAAAACAAATGTTGTGACATTAGAGAAGAATATGAAGATTGATCTTGGAGGAATTGCTAAAGGATACACATCACAAAGAATTGCAAAAATCTATAAAAAGGATGGTGTGAAAAGCGGTGTGATCAGTCTTGGTGGTAACGTACAGGCAATCGGAACAAAAACAGATGGAAGCCGATGGAAAGTCGGAGTGCAGTCACCAGATGATACAGAAAGTATGATCGGTGCATATGAAGCTGCTGATGAAGCAGTCATTACATCTGGAGCATATGAAAGATACTTTGAGAAAGATGGGAAAACATATCATCATATCATTGATCCAGCAACTGGAAAACCATCCGAAAAAGATCTGAAATCAGTAACGATCATCAGTAAAAATGGTACATTATCTGATACATTGTCAACAACATTGTTTGTTATGGGGAAGGATAAAGCTATTTCTTACTGGAAGGAACACAGCAAAGAATTCAATATGATCCTTGTTGATGAAAATAATAAGGTATATATTTCACAGGGAATCAAAGATCATTTTAGTTCAGATAGTGATTTTACAGTAATAAAAAAATAAAACGTTAACAGATAGAAAGAGAGAAGGAAAAACAAAAATGAAGATCATTGATCAGTTAAAGAAAGTCAATCTGATTCAGTTTGTGCCTGCGATTTTTGTGATCAGTCTGGTTGGAAACAGTGTTTTTGGATATACGGCACCAAAGTCAGAAAAATCAAAAAATAATTCTGAAAATCAGGTAGAAGCTGCAACGACACAAGCGAAAAAGAAAACAAAGAAAGCAAATGCTGGGGATATTGATCTAAGCAAGATCAAGGATGGAACTTATGAAGGACAGGCAAACGGATATCGTGGTTTGGTAAAGGTTTCAGTTACTGTAAAAGATCATAAGATCACAGCGATCAAAGTATTAAGTAATTCCGATGATGCCGCATTTTTCAATCGTGCATCAGCAGGTGTGATCAAAAATATTCTGGCAAAGCAGTCATTAAAAGTTGATGTTGTCAGTGGAGCAACTTACAGTTCAAATGGAATCATTAAGGCAGTAAAAAATGCGTTAACAGGGGAAGAAGATAAATCATCCGCAAAAGCAGGCGGATCTTCTGCGAAATCTGCAGGAAGTGTTGGTACAGCGGATGAATCAGGAACATACAAAGATGGTACATTTATTGGAACAGCATCTGGATATCATGGCACTGTAAAAGTTTCTGTGACGATCAAAAAGAATAAGATCAAATCAATTAAAATTTTGGAAAATCATGATGATGCAGCGTATTTTAACCGTGCAAAAGGTATTTTACTTCCATTAATGGTTAAGAAACAGAGTACAAATGTAGATGCAGTCAGCGGGGCTACATTTAGTTCCAATGGAATTATCAAAGCGGTACGAAATGCATTAAGCAAAGCAGCGGTTAATAAATCGTCTAGTGACAGCAGTTCTACATCTACGACAAAGGATACAACGAAGAAAGATACAACAGAGAAAGTATCAGGTACATACAAAGATGGTGTTTACGAAGGAACTGGAACAGGATTCAGAGGAAAGATCACTGTCAGTGTCCGCATTAAGAAGAGCAAGATCGTAGAGATTAAACTTGTTAAAAATGAAAAAGATGATGCGGCATATTTTGAACGTGCATGGTCCGAAGTTCCATTTAGTATTATTGCAATGCAGAGTGCAGATACAGATAAAGTTGATGCAGTTAGTGGTGCTACATATAGTTCAAAAGGTATCATGGCAGCAGTCAGAGATGCGTTAAAGAAAGCATTGGCGAAAAAAGATACGGAAACTACAGTAGAAACAAATAATACGAACAATAGTACAAATGATAATAATACGAATACTGATAATTCATCTGAGGATAATACAACAACTGTACCAACAACACCGACAGATCAAACGTATACAGGAAGTGCAGTATGTGAGCCAGATGAAGATGGAGATTTTGACGCATATGATCTTACTTTAGAAGTTGTAGTTTCATCTGATGGAAAAGTAAAAGGAATCCAAAATATAAAATGGTCAGATAAAAGCATGCAATCATGGTATAAGGATGCGGAAAAAAAGATAGTTCCTCAATTGATCGCAAATGGTTTGGATACTTCAAAAAATTATGACGTGGTAACAGGAGCAACATGTTCAAGCAATGCCTTGATCAATGCATACAAGAACGCAATTTCAAAGATAAACCAATAGGTAGAGGAACAAAAAAGAGATATGAAACAATTAAAAAAATACAAGCATTTCTTAATGAGACTTCTAAACCTTGTGCTGATCGTTGGAGTATGTTTTGCATATCATAATATTGCAACGATCCGAGCAGAAAAAGAAGCGAAGATCGCAGCTGAGAACAGTGGTTCGGGTTCATGGAAGGACGGAACTTATGAAGGCAGCGGTCAGGGATTTGGAGGTCAGATCGTTGTGAGTGTGACCATAAAAAATGGTTCCATCGATGACATTCAGATCAAAGAAGCGAAAAATGAAGATAGTGCATATTTTGATAATGCAAAAAAAATCATAGATACAATGAAACAAAAGCAGACAGCCGATGTTGATGTAGCCAGCGGAGCAACATACAGCTCAAAAGGTATCATTGCTGCTGTACAGAATGCTTTGAAGGAGGCGTCATAATGAATCTTAGACAAAAGAGAGACTTAAGACGCCTCACTCGGCAGATCATTCAGATCATCTTTTTCCTATGGATGCCGGCATTATACACATCAGCATTTTCTGGTGTAAGGTATGTGATCGAACAGATCAGGGCAGGCAAGCCGATCGAGCAGAATGCATTTCTTGTAATGATGATCGCATTGTGTGGATTTACCATTTTGTTTGGCAGATTCTTCTGTGGATATGCCTGCGCATTTGGAACCTTGGGAGATGGAATGTATGCCTTATCCCAATGGGTTCAGAAAAAAGTAAAAAAGAAGCTTCCGTGGGTATCAGAAGAAACAGGACGGAAACTTCAGAAAATGAAATATATAGTGTTATTAGTCTTAATGCTGATTTATGCATTAGGATTTACAAAAAAGTTCCATGGAACCAGTCCTTGGGAAGTATTTTCCATGTTGTACACAGGTAAGATTCCTGATCTTGGCTATTTAGCCGGATGGATCATCTTTGTACTTATACTGGTGGGTATGTGCCTTAAAGAAAGATTTTTCTGCCAATATCTATGTCCGATGGGAGCAATCTTTGCATGGTTACCGGTATTACCATTTTCTGTACTCGATAGAGACAGAAGTAATTGTATTCCGAAATGCCGTGCATGCGAGATTAAGTGCCCTGTAGATTATCAGATTAAAAGGGACCAGAAGAATGGAGGGGAATGTATCCACTGTATGCAATGTGTGGATGTATGTCCAAAACAAAACATTCATCTGGGGTCAGGTAAGAAATTAAAAGGTAATGAGATCATTATCATTCTCCTGAAGCTTGTCTTGTTTATTGGGGTCTGTATTTTTGCACAAAGCTTATAAACATGGTTTAACGAATGTTTAAAGAAAGACACCCGATTTTATTTCGAGTGTCTTTTTTTGAGATTTCTAGTTAGCTATAACTAAGTTAAAACGAATCATTTATAGTGAGTGCAAAAAATAAAGATAAATGTATGTAGGCGATTCAGTACTTTCTGCCGAAATACAACAACATTATTATTTTACATAATTTTAAAGGAGGTTCACATGAGAAAAGCAATGTGGAAAAAAGGTCTTTCTGTGGCCATGGCAGCAGCAATGCTGACAGGAACTGTAACAGTACCAGCGGTATTTAATACTAGCGCAATCGTAAAAGCAGCAGAGGTTGCTGAGAAAAGTATGCCAGCAACACCTAAAGCAATCGATGGAATGGTTTATGCAACTGTAAATATGGAATATGCAGATTTCTTTTATGGTGAATTAAACAATATAGCAGCAGGAAACGAAACAACACCAGATCTTTCAAATGATAAAGTAGCAAGTTATAGAGAGACGGGTATGTATGATGCGGTTACATCTGCAACAAATAAAAAATCTATCAAATATGCAACATCATATTATAAAACAGGTGTCGCAAATGATGAAGATGAAACAAAGGGAAGCGATGGAACAATTTCTAATACGACATTATATGGAATTAAAGAAGTAAAAATTGCAATTCCAAAAGCATTATATGATAATTTATATGAACAGAAAGATGATAGTGCGAATAAAAATAGTAAGATTTATGAATATTTAAACAATGCAGAATATAGTGACGAAGCATTTAATTCAGAATATAAAGTATTAAATGCAGATGGAACATTTAGTAAGATGATCACTACAGAAGGTACGGTAGAAGATAAAGATGCTGAACCAGTTCTGACAACTTCAACTACATGGGGAGATTATCAGATTGATATTGCAAATCTGGGAGTTGGTGATACTACAGCAACAACAACTAATATGTATGGAATCATTTTAACAGATGAAAATGGTGAAAATTATGGATTATTACATAGTGATAATACATGGTTACAGACTCAGGAATTTGCATGGGCAGTTGATGATGTGTTCTCTGTACATGGACAAAATCATGTACCATATCAGAGAACAGATGGTCTGAAGGCTGGAAATACAATCAAAAAGATCACATATCTGTTAAAAGATTCAGCGGATATTGTTATTAATACAAATATTAAATTAAAGACATTAATTGATGCAAAAAAAGTAAAAGGAACTGCAGACAAAGCAACATATAGTGCAAATGGAACAGCTGTTAAATTCAACTTTGAGAATTTACCAGCAGAGGATTATAAAGTAGCAACCGTAGCAAAAGGTGGACACCATGCAACAGCAATAGAACCAAAACATTGGACATATGATGCAAATAGTAAAACATTAACATTAGATGAAACTTGTGCAGCTGGAAATGATTATACAGTAACCTTTAAATCAGCAGAATTTGGAGATTTAAAGGTAGCTGTTACAGTTGATAAAGCTGATCAGACAATTGATATTGCAAAAGATACATATACTGTTACAATGGGAGCAACAAGTTTTAATCTTGGAGCAAAGGCTAATACTGCATTAAAATATGCAACATTAAATGATAAAGTAGCAACGGTTGATGAAAATGGAAAAGTAACTCTAAAGGGTGCTGGAACAGCGGAAATCACAGTTACAGCTGAAGCTAATGACAACTATAATGAAGCAACAAAAACTGTAAAAATTACGGTAAATAAAGCTCCAGAAACTACAACAGCAACTCAGCCAACTACAACAACAGCAAAACCAGCAGCTACAACAAAAGTAACAGTTAACAAACAGACAGCAAAAGTAAAAGCAGGAAAGAAAAAATTAACAGTTACATGGAAGAAAGACAAAAACGTATCTGGATACCAGATCAAGATTGCAACTAAGAAAAACTTCAAAGGTGCAAAGACATACACAGTAAAATCTTATAAGACATATAAGAAAGTCATCAAGAAGTTAAAAGCAAAGAAAAAATATTTTGTAAAAGTACGTGCATACAAGACAGTAGGAAAATCTAAAGTTTACGGTGCATACAGTGCAGTAAGATCTTGCAAAGTGAAATAATGAAAAGATAAATAGTAGCGTATAGTTTTTTCTGAAAAATAAAAACACGAGATTGCCATAGAAGGTAGCAGTCTCGTGTTTTGTTGTTATCTAATCATAAAGTTTTTAAATTATCTAAATCCAAATCATATTTATGAGGTATATCAGATCGTAATAGTGTTTTGATGGAATCTTTCTTCAAACGATTATTAATCGTAACATAAGATTTATCAAGCATTTCAGCCATTTCTCTGGCAGACAATGGTTCCAGACCAAATAAAGAATTCTGTAATAGTAAATGAAGAATTCTATAATCCGTTTTATCTTTAAAATTAGATAATAATATTTGCTCGAAATAATGCAAACGTTCTATTTTGTCTTCCAGAGAATCGATTAATGCTTCAATGGATGCAAGAATAATTTCTAGAAAATTTGTAATAAAACCAGTCAGGTCACCACGATTATCAGTATCGTTTGTATAATCAAAACTTTTATAATATTTGGAAATATTTTGTTTTATTGTTTTTGCTAAATGATAGCTAATCAGAGGCTCTAATTCCTTGGATAAAAGATAACTGCTGATAAAACGATTTGTTCTTCCGTTTCCATCATAAAATGGATGGATATATCCAAATAGATAATGAAAGACGGAGATTCGAATCAAAGGAGGAATGGATTTATTATGCAATATAAATAAAGCTTTTTCCATACAGGCAATAATTTCGGTTTCTCCAGATATTCCACGGTGAATTTCTTTCATATGTGGACTGTAAACGGAAACAGATTTTCTTCGAAAAAAAATTCCATCTGGAAGATTCAAAGGATCATTATTTTTAATTTCTTCACTCACTAATTCATTGTAAATATTTCGAATGTCAGAACAATTATGAATTGAAATTTTTTCAGAATTTTTTAGTAAATTATATTTTTGAACTAATCCATAAAGACGCATATTTTTTTTTGTGATCGATTGTGTATTTAATATATCTTGGATCTCACGTCGAGTACTATTTACGCCTTCAATTTCATTTGTAAGTTTTACTTCATCTACAAGACAAGTTTGAGTATATTGCTCCAGAGCAATCTGATGGAGTTTTGATTTTAAATAGATTAAAGTCTGGGTAAGTTTATAGATTCTTGATGTTAAATTTAAAATTTCGGTAGTTGGGAGTGAAAAGCATGGAAAACCATGAATTTCAAAATCATAATGTAATGTCAGTTCATTTTTATATCGGGAAGAATAGATAGATTCAAATTGATTTCGGTTTGTATATCGATATTTTTTTAAAATGTGATAATCCATAGTTGTCCTCCTTAAAAAATATAAAGTGAATTTTAATAACAATAGAAGTATAACATAAAAAATTAAAAAATATGCTAATTTTTTAATTTTTTTGGATATAATACATGTAAAAATAAAAAACGAGAGAAATTTTTAATTTCTCTCGTTTTTTATGAGCAATTAATAAAATCATCGTTTCTTTTTTCGAGAAGCTAACTGATTTGCCAGATTCACGATCGTCTCGATCGGGTTTGCAAGCTTACTATGATGCATAGCTTCAATATATTTATCACGATCTTCATAAACGCTGTTAACAGCATTCAATAAAGTTTCGCTTGTAACATCCTTCTCCTGAAGCACATAGCTGTATCCCTGATTCTCAAAAGATTCAGCATTTAGGATCTGGTCTCCACGGCTGGCTTCTAATCCAAGAGGAATCAGGATATTTGGCTTTCTAAGTGCAAGAAGCTCACAGATTGCATTCGCTCCAGCACGGGACACAACAACATTTGCACATGCAAAATAATGTTTTAACTCATCTTTGACATATTCAAACTGTTTGTAACCCTCTCTGCCTTCAAGGCTTTCATCTAAGTTATTACGTCCACACAGATGAATGATCTGATATTTCTCAAGTAACGCATCGATGTTACTACGGATCGCATTGTTGATCGCAACAGATCCAAGACTTCCACCAATAACAAGAAGTACAGGTTTTTCTTCTGTAAATCCACACAGACGAAGTCCTTCTTCACGTTTTCCCGTAAATAATTCTTCACGGATCGGAGAACCTGTTAGTACAGCTTTTCCTTCAGGGAGAAGTTTTACTGTCTCAGGGAAGTTGCAGCATACTTTACTTGCACTAGGAATACTTAACTTGTTTGCTAATCCTGGAGTCATATCAGATTCATGAATGATCACGGGAATATGGAGCTGTTTGGCAGCAATCACAACAGGCACAGTGACAAAGCCACCTTTGGAAAATACAACATCTGGACGAAGTTTCTTTAAGATCTTCTTTGCTTCAAAAAATCCTTTGATAACTCTGAATGGATCAGAGAAGTTTTTGATATCAAAATAGCGGCGAAGCTTTCCAGAAGAAATTCCATAGTAAGTAACACCGATATCTTCGATCAGTTTCTTTTCCATACCTTCGTAAGAACCAATATAATAAATATTATATCCTTCATCGATCAGTTTCGGTACAAGTGCCATATTTGGTGTAACATGTCCGGCAGTTCCTCCACCGGTTAATACGATTCGTTTCATGATCTTTTCACCCCGATTAATTATTTTCTTTGTACGCGATCAGTGCTTTAGAAAGCTGGTCTGGACAAGAAGTTCCACGGAAACCACACTGAATTCCAGATAATTTGTCGATAACTTCATCAATAGGCAGTCCCTTTGCTAATGCAGCGACACCAGTTGTATTTCCCTGACATCCACCAACAAAATGGATATCTGTTAAGATTCCATTTTCTACCTCAAATTCAATTTCACTGGAACAAGTTCCTTTTGTTTTATATACCATAATTCTATTATCCTCCTGTAAATATATTTCAAAAATTAAGTATCTGGTAAAATGCCTAGATACACAACAAATTATAGTGCAAGAGAGTGTGTATTTCAAGAGATTCTTATTTGACATAAATTACGATTTCTCGTAAACTGAAATCAACATAAAAGAAAAGGAGATAACATATGATTGGTATCATTGGAGCCATGGAAGAAGAAGTCAGTCAGCTGATCGAAGCTATGGAAGAAAAAGAAAAAGTAACCTGTGCAGGTATGGATTTTTATTGTGGAAAGTTAAAAGATAAAGAAGTTGTGATCGTGCAGAGTGGGATTGGTAAGGTAAATATGGCATTATGCACACAAATTCTTGCAGATCGTTTTGATGTAAAAGCTGTGATCAATACAGGTGTTGCAGGTGGACTATATAAAGACATTGAGATTGGGGACATTGTAATCTCCAAAGATGCAGTTCAGCATGATGTAGATGCAACTGTTTTTGGATATAAAGTTGGGGAAATCCCTAGAATGGATACTTCTTATTTTGAGGCAGATAAAGATCTGATCGAACTTGCCAAGAAGACGTGTGACGAAGTGAATCCAGATATCCACAGCTATGTTGGAAGAGTAGTCAGTGGTGATCAGTTTATTTCAGATAATAAGAAGAAACATTATCTGATCAATGAATTTGATGGATACTGTGCAGAGATGGAAGGTGCAGCGATGGCACAGGCAGCACATTTAAATCAGATTCCATTTATCATTCTTCGTGCGATCTCTGATAAAGCAGATCAGGAAGCAGCAGGAAGTTACGAAGAATTTGAAAAAGCGGCAATAAAACACATTGTTCGTCTGGTTCTTGGAATATTAGACAGAATGTAGTCTAACTTTGTAGGACGGTTTCTCTTAAGTTTCGATAGATATCCTTTTATAATCATAAGTAACATATATATGATGAAAAGGAGTGGTATCTATGGAAATGTTAAGGGAAACTTTTTTTATGAAAGGATTTATAACAGCAATGGTGATCGCAGTTCTTACTAAGGTCATAGTTTGGGCAAATTATCATAGATTGTTAGTATCTTCAGAAGAAATGGAGAGACCAAAACGGTATTGGATCGGCACATTAAAAAAGAAAATAGAAAACTATTATAATCTGCAAACAAAAGTGAATAATATCAGCTGTATTGTGGATAAATATTTTGAAGCGGACAAGATATTGGGGATAAATTCGTTTTTCCTGGAACAGATTCCAGGGTTTTGTGCAATTATCTGTGTAGGTCTTGGATGTCTGGGCGCTATTCGTGGAATAGCAATGAATGCAGATATTAATTTCTGGGGAAGAAATTTGATCATTGGAGTTGTATGTGGAATTTCCATCTTTATGATGGATTATTTAACAAAAATGGATCAGATGAAGAGGAAAATAAAAATTAATCTGATCAACTATTTGGAAAATATATTACCAAATCGAATGTCGAATTATACAAAAAAACAAAATTATAAAGAAAATTTAGAAAATAAGAAAAAAGAAGAGATAAAAAAAGAAAAGAAACAGGTAGCGAATATCGAAGAGCATTGGGGAGAGATTGCAAGTTCTAGAGAATGTCAGCTGACAGATGAAGATCTGCAGATATTAAAAGATTTTATAAAAGACTTATAAAGTGAGAAATTGGATAATACATATAAGAAAAAGGGGTTGTGTGGGTGCTTTTATGAAATATCGAAGGATTTTTCAGATGATCTTAGTTTGTATAACAGGAATATTACTTAGTGGATGCAGGGGACAAATCGAAGAGCAGAAAAAGAAAAAGCAGGATACGCACCAAGATTCAACAATACAGATATACAAGACGGTGGGAAATGTTTCGCAAGGGATTGAAAGTTGGTGGTTTAAAAGAAATGAAGAACATCAGCAGCCAGAGGTTTCACAGAAAATAGATCTGTCAAAATATGATGCATATTATGTAGATCCAAAATGCACAGAAAAAAAGATTTATCTGACGTTTGATTGCGGATATGAAAATGGATTTACTCCAAAAATTCTGGATGTTTTGAAAAGACAAAAAGTTGTAGCAGCTTTTTTTGTAACAAAACCATTTATCAGAGAGGAAGCAAAGCTCGTAAAGCGTATGAAAAAAGAGGGGCATATCGTAGGAAATCACACGGTACATCATAAGAGCATGCCAACATTGTCAGATCGCGATAATAAACAGGAAATCATAGATTGTGCACAGTATTGTAAAGAAGCAACAGGATATGATATGGATCCTTTTATCCGGCCTCCAATGGGAGAGTATAATGAGAGAACACTAGCATTAACCAAAAAGATGGGATATCGGACAATTTTCTGGAGTATGGCTTACGTGGATTTTAAGGTGGATCAACAGCCTGGAAAAGACTATGTGATAGAACATTTTCAAAAATATACGCATAAAGGTGCAATCCCACTCATACATAATATATCGCGATCAAACGCAGAAGCGTTGGAGACAGTGATCATAAACCTAAAAAAAGAGGGATACCGATTTGAAGGATTGAAAAAACTGCCGGACTATTGAAAGAAATTCGTTAGTTTGATAAAATAAGGAACGTTATAAATATTAACAGATACGCAGAATATCATTTATAATTAGGAGATACAGATGAATAAGATAGCACAATTTCATAAAGTAAGTTTTGAACAGTTCAAAGAAAGCTGGGATGATAGTTTTCCAGGAGCTTCAGAAGAAGAAATCAAAGAAATCTATGACCAGATCAAATTGCCAAAGAGAGCAACTAGAGGATCAGCAGGATACGACTTTTTTAGTCCGGTTGATTTTGAATTAAAACCAGGAGAAACAATCAAGATTCCAACAGGAATCCGAGTTTTTATTGAATCTGATTGGGTATTAAATATTTTTCCAAGAAGTGGATTAGGATTTAAATTCCGTCTTCAGATGAATAATACAGTCGGTATTATTGACAGCGATTATTTTTATTCCGACAATGAAGGTCACATTTTTGTAAAATTAACAAATGACACCAATGAAGGTAAGACAGTTTCAGTGGCACAGGGAACTGGCATGGTACAGGGAATCTTTATGCAGTACGGAGTTACGATCGATGATGATGCAACAGAAGTCAGAAATGGCGGCTTTGGAAGTACAACAAAATAGAAAATGAATAACAGGTCAGAGTGTTAAATCTCTGACCTGTTGTATTTTGTATGGAGATGATGAGAATCCATACATTTGTGGAATTTATAAGAGAGAAACCATTATATCTGAGATATGATTCAGAGATGAGATCTGTCATCAATGAAAATTATATTCTATATACGGACGAATACAGGGTGTCCTGTTTTTTTGACTGCCTGTTGTTATCTTGTAATCGGTAATCCTACTGTTATTATTATGCGTTTAAAATACAATGTTCACTCCCTTATATATAGTAAACCGATTTTTGAAGAAAAAAGGGAACCAGAAAATAAAAAAATATTCTTATTTGTATTGTTCATAGGAAATCCTCTTTCTGAAACATGGTTCTTACGCGTTTCTTGGCTACAGCAATTCTTTTCTTAACCGCTCTTTCAGAAATATGAAACATACATGCAATCTCACTATATTTAAATCCATAGAAATAATGAAAAATTATAGTATCACGAAAATCGGGTGTTAGTGTTGAGAAAATGATCTTGAGAGAATCAAGATAAATATAACGGATAAACAGATCCTCAGGATCAATGAGATTACGAGAAATATCGTTACCATCATCATAATCTAAAGGATAGTGAGAATTTTTATACTCATCCATAGTTAGTGTATACATCACATTACGCTGTATAGCAAAGAGATAATAGATAATCTCGTGTTCAGGTACATGTAATGCTGTGTCAGGATGTAAAAGAATTTTTTCAAATATCTGCTGAACACCATCTTCAGCAATACTTGGATTTGACGTGTAATGAAAAGCATTACAGTATAATTTATGCGAATATTTCTGATATAAAAGTGCAACATATTCAGAAATATTCTGATTGTTTGTGGGGTGACCGTTTCCCTTCATATAAATAATCTCCATTTGTCTTGTGGTTTTGTAAACGATTTTAAAAGAAAATATAAAATTATTTAGTCTTCTTCAATTACCTGAATTTCAAGAAAATCAAAATCAATATCTTCTACAAAACTGTCAGAATTAAATCTGGTTTTTGAATGATGGATAAAGTCGTTTTTATTGTGATCAAGCCAGAGAGGTTTAGAAAGATCAAATTCATAACAGATCTCTTCCAATGCCTGATATACTTTTCTAGTTCGATTCAGATCACTATCTATACAGATTACAGTGTCTTTTAACATATGATTTTCATGAAAAATCTTGCCCCACATACGAAACATAAATAAACTCCTGCCTTAATAAATTGGTAAATAGTTACTTCTTTTGACTTAGTATAGAAGTATTTTTGTTTCTTGTAAAGCAAAATAGGTATGTTATACTAAAAAAAACACTACGTTAAAAGGGAGATGGAGCATGAAAATTTTAAAACGGATTTTTATAGATGGATTGTCAGGAATGGCAATAGGATTATTTGCAACATTGATCATTGGAACGATTTTAGAACAAGCCGGAACGATCATAGGAGGAGATATAGGAAATATGATCGTTATGGTTGCATCGATTGCTAAAGTATTGACGGGAGCTGGAATTGGAATTGGAGTTGCAAGTAAATTAGGAGAATCAACACTTGTATGTGCATCTGCCGCAAGTGCGGGTATGATCGGAGCTTTTGCTTCTGGCTTATTGAATGGAAGTGTAAGTTCAAGTGGCAAAATCCTATTAAGTGGTCCAGGAGAGCCTCTTGGAGCATTTGTAGCGGCTTACATAGGAATAGAGATTGGAAGGATTTTCATTGGAAGAACAAAGCTTGATATTATTTTGACGCCATTAACAACGATCGTATGTGGTGGAATCGTGGGGTTAACGGTTGGACCATATATTTCAGATCTCATGAAACAGATCGGAGAGATGATTCGATGGGGAACAGAACAGCAGCCATTTTTGATGGGAATTGTTGTTTCTGTATTGATGGGTATGGCGTTAACTCTTCCGATCAGTTCAGCAGCACTTGGAATTATTTTGAATCTTTCTGGAATTGCCGCAGGAGCAGCAACGATTGGGTGTTGTGCACAGATGATCGGATTTGCGACGGCCAGTTTACGGGAGAATGGAATTGGAGGTCTATTGGCACAGGGAATAGGAACATCGATGTTACAGGTTCCCAATATTGTAAGAAAACCATTGATCTGGCTGCCACCGATCATTACAAGTGCCATTCTTGGTCCGATCTCTACTGTAGTTTTAAAAATGACGAATAATGCAATTGGTTCTGGTATGGGAACGGCAGGGTTTGTGGGACCAATGATGACATATAAGACGATGACAACAGGAGGAACTTCTGCAGTGACTGTTATTGTCATGATACTGGTCATGCAGATCATAGCTCCTGCATTTTTGACATATTTTATTTCGGAAGCGATGCGTAGAGCAGGATTGATCAAGGATGGGGACATGAAACTTGATATATAGAAGGGATATTAGCGGATTTTATACCATTTGTGATAAAATCCGCTAATTTTATAACGGTGTGAAGTCGAGTGTTTTGAATTACAGATTCGTTTGAAACGGAATCAGAAAAGACATTTACAATTCCAGTGATTGATAATTGTCCGATCGGTGGGAGCTGTTTTGAAACGCCTCGGCCAGGAAGCAGTGGGAGAGGGGAGAGTGTAATACATCCAACATGCTGTGCATAACCGAGACAGGAATCGACAGCGATGATGAAAGGATTTTGGCAGACAGAATAAATTTCTTTAAAAGTTTGATTGAGATTTTTAGCGTGAATAGGTTCTTTTAAAGTTCCAAAAACTGAATATTGAGGAGAAGGAAGCAATGCCTGACCAACGAGTGGTCCAAGACAGTCACCAGTCGCACGGTCTGTACCGATACAGACAATGACGAGGGGCTGATTTTTTTTATGCTTTATTTTGAGATAATGTAGCAGATCATTTTGAAATTTCATAAGAGCATAAGGGGAATCTGGATGATAGTAAGATATTTTTTTTAACAATAGATCGTCCTCCTGATTTAAATTCTCTTTTTAGTGTATACAAAAAGAAAAGAAGTATGTAAAAAAATTTTAACGTCTCGACGTTGTTTGATAAAAATTTTTATCTCTTTATGATAAGGTTTTTGTGAAATGGAAGAAAAGGAGGTTTTTTCGTGAAAACAGAGCAGCAGTTGCCTAAAAATATCAGGCAGATTGGAAGTCCAGCAGGACACACAAAAGTATATATTGAAGATTACGTTATAACATTTTTAAATTCTTTATCCATGGACAAAAATACATATGTAAGAGGAGCAATTTTATTTGGAGAGAAAAAGCAGATTGGAAATGATCTTGTTATTTTTATAGGAGGAGCGATCGAGGGACAGAATCTGGAATTGGATCTTGATGAAACAGTATTTGATGATGAAGTATGGAGAGAGATATATCAACAGAAGGAGCGATTGTTTTCTGGTCTGGATGTCATCGGATGGGCACTTTTAAGAATGGGATTTTCGGTTCGACTCAATGATAAAATAAAAAAGACACATTTTGAAAATTTTCCAGGAGAAGGAAAAGTGTTATATATGATGGATAATCTGGAAGGAGAAGATGCATTTTATGTTTTTCGAGGAGAAGATCTCTCAAGGCAAAATGGATACTATATATATTATGAAAAAAATCCGATGATGCAGAATTATCTTGTGGAACGAAGACAAGATATAAAAGAGGTGCAGACATATGAAAAAATGATGGAGAGTCGAAGAGATGAGAAATTGATCCGGCAGTTTCGTGAAAAGATATCCAAAAAAACCAAGAGTAATCAGAGAAAAGGAAGGATTCGGAATATTTCAACGGCAGCAGCAGTTACGATCATGATGATCATGGGAGGTACGATGTATTATTATGCTGGACAAGATCAGAGTATAAATTTTAAAGAGGTTGTAAATGGTGCGGTGCATACGATGGGAAAAGGGGTGTCGGATCAAATTTCAACAAAATCATCAACAAAATCATCAACAACGAGTGTAAAAATAACAAAAACATTAGATTCGGCAACACAAACTTCAATACATAAAAAGGAACAAAAAACAACACAACCCACAATAAAACAAAAACAGAAAACTCAAAAAGTAAGTTCTGGGCAATACAAGTCTTATACATATACCGTAAAAAGTGGAGAGACGTTAGTATCGATCAGTCGGAAGGTATATGGGACCCAGAAGCTTGTTCAAAGAATCAAAAAGGCAAATGCATTGTCTGACGAAAATCAGATTTACCCAGGACAGAAGTTAATCATTCCTGGAACACTTCGATGATATTTAAACTAGGAAATATGTGTAGACTGGACACATTTCATTGAATAAGGTATACTTACCTGTATTCAGAGATGATGATTGATTAGAAAATGGAAGGTATTTTATGGAACAAAAGACGAAATCAGGGTTTTCTCTTTATGTCAATTCCAATGAGAACATTCAAAATGCATTATTTCTAAGAGAAAAAAAGAAAAAATATCGTATGGGATTGATCATAGCGTTTGTGGTTGCATGTATATGTACAATATTTGCATATCGCTATCGGACATATCACAGGATGAAGGTTGTAAAAACGATCACAAAAGAGCTGACAGAATCATTTCAGTCATTTGCATATAAAAAAGGAACGATCTGTTACAGCGAAGATGGGATTTCTTTCTTAGATGGAAAAGGAAATGAAAAATGGAATAAAACATATTCCATTAAGAATCCACAGGCATCTTATTGTGGGGACTATATTGTAGTTGCATCCAAGAATGGGAATGAGATTGCGTTACTTGATTCAGATGGACAGATGAAAAAATTTAGTGTATCTTATCCAATCGTAGATTTGGAAGTGGCAAAACAAGGTGTAATTGCTTTAATTCTTCACGGTGATAATGGAAATTATATAGAATTATATGATGCAGCACAGAAGAAACTGGTAAGTATCAAAGTCACATCTGATCAAAATGGATATCCAATGGATATTGATCTGTCATCAGATGGACAAGATCTTTTGGTCAGTTATCTTGTCGTTGATGGGATTAATGTAAAAAGCAGAGTTGCACTGTATAATTTTGGACAGGAAGGTGAAGACAGTGGAGATCAGATGATCGGTGGCTTTGATTTTAAAGATACAGTAATTCCGAAAGTGAGCTTTATGGGTGATTCTAAAGCTGTGGCAATTGGAGATGATCAGATGATTTTTTTTAAAGTAGGAAAAACAATTTCTAAAAAACAAACGATAGCATTTGATAAAGATGTGAGCAGTGCTGCAGTGAATGATGATTATGCGGCATTCGTATTTGAAAATCAGAAAAAAACAGATCAAGAAAAATATGAAGCAGTCGTATATAATAAAACAGGAAAAAAATTGATGTCACATAAATTCTCTTCAGAATATAATAAATTGTTATTAGGAGAGAAAGAAATATTGTTGGCTGGAAATTATCATTGTTCAATTGTGAATTTTGCTGGACATGAAATGTTTAAAAAAGACTTTAAGAAACGAATTGTCAATATTTCACCAACAGGAAAAAGACAGAAATATCTGATAACATATGAAAATAGTACTAATTTATCAGAGATATACTAGAATGGAGTACATATGGGAGAAATTATCGTAGCTGTTTTTGGAATCTATTTGATCTTGCAGATGATCATAGGTTATCGAAGAGGACTCATTAAAAGTATGCTGAATCTTGCATCATGGATTTTAACTTTTGCGATCGCTTATAAAGGCGCTGCATATTTTAAAGAAATAGTGATTCAAAATGTACCAGAGATCCAGGGAACGATTGTTACAGATCGAATTGCATATATGATTGCATATATGGGGTTGATGATCGTATGTAAAATTATTTTTTCAGTGGTAATACGTCTTGCAAATAAAGTTACAAGGGTTCCAGGTGTTGGTTTTATTAACAAGGTAGCAGGAGCAGCACTTGGATTGATCAAAGGTTCCTTGATCATTATGGTAGTTGTATTTTTTATTTCATTGATGCCACATGTTGGAATGGAATCTGAATATGCTCAGATCGTTGGCGGAAGTGAAGTTATGCAGACAATGGTGGAAACGAATCCATTAGAACAGATGATCAAACAGCAGATACAGATAGAAACGCAGAAATTATTGCAACAATAAAAAGAAGGTATTTTGCAAATGTCATTTAATGATTCATTTGCAGGATACCTTCTTTTTGAAATAATGATGAGAGTGTTAAATAATAAAAATAGAAAAAATGAAAAAAGGTGTTGACATAAAAGAAATGGCATGATATTATATTTAAGCTGTCTGTGAGAGACAGTGAGGAACATATTGTTTCAAAGGGATTTGAAAAAAATGTTTCAAAAAAGAATTAAAAAAGTTCTTGACAAGTAAGAAAGAACATGATATGATGTAAAAGTTGCTGCGGTTCTTATGAAGAACGGGTCAACAAAATAAATCAAAAAAGTTCTTGACAAGCTAAGAACGAAGTGATATAATGATAAAGCTTCTTATACGAAGCGGATCACAAAAAAGATCTTTGACAACTGAACAATAAGACAACCTTGAAAATTCTAATGAATTTTTCAGATGATTTTAGTAAAAATCAACGAACGTTCTTTATAGAGAACAGTAATTAACAAGGATAAAGAAGCTAGTGCTTCTTGAACTTGGATCAACATTGAACATGAGAGTTTGATCCTGGCTCAGGATGAACGCTGGCGGCGTGCTTAACACATGCAAGTCGAACGGGAAACCTTTTATTGAAGCTTCGGCAGATTTAGTTTGTTTCTAGTGGCGGACGGGTGAGTAACGCGTGGGTAACCTGCCTTATACAGGGGGATAACAGTCAGAAATGACTGCTAATACCGCATAAGCGCACAGGACCGCATGGTCCGGTGTGAAAAACTCCGGTGGTATAAGATGGACCCGCGTTGGATTAGCTAGTTGGTGAGGTAACGGCCCACCAAGGCGACGATCCATAGCCGGCCTGAGAGGGTGAACGGCCACATTGGGACTGAGACACGGCCCAGACTCCTACGGGAGGCAGCAGT
>ENA-OPCL01000087-OPCL01000087.1-human-gut-metagenome-genome-assembly--contig:-NODE-87-length-78523-cov-133.250472_pt1 | contig 78523 bp, 127 predicted proteins | sample MGYA00241251_ERZ501482 | MGnify/ENA primary metagenome ERZ501482 (study PRJEB25962, sample SAMEA2042581) | human gut metagenome | biome: human gut; feature: human-associated habitat; material: faeces... | reverse complement strand
AAAGGGAAATAAAACATGCGTTTTGTGCAATTTTTATTTTTCAGACACGCTCTAGAGTTTATTAATATACATGCTATACAGTACCGTATAGATATATAGAGTTAATAAGAGTAATGTAACAGTAAAAATAAAATCAAATAGACTGTTGACAGTGATCTAAAAGTATGATAAAACAGAATTAACAATTGAATAAGCCGAAAGGCAATAATGATAATTAAGACTATTAGACGACTAAAAACCGTAGCAGACGGAAAGAAAAGGAACAAATAAGAGTTCTGAAAAAGTATCTGCAAACGTGTTTTTTGTCGTCTTTTTTATTTCAATTTTTTGGAGGTGATACAGTGAAAAAGAGTAATACAACAGTAACAGAACAGGGAATAGAAGTGTATGAGAATGATATATACAGGCTTGTGGATGAATATATAAACACTGTGTTACAAGTAACTCCAGAAGAATTTGACACACAGAAAGAGTATAAGGCTGTTGTTGCTGATAGCTTTGTAGATATGATCTTTTATATTGCTGATAGAATACCAAAACCAAGTAACGATGATATAGAGTTATTAGATAATATATTTAATATATTTGTCAGGATATGCAGTAAATACAATGTGTTACCGACATTAGAAGTATTTAGCTTTTTAGTTAATATTAATCGGTCAACATTTAGTGATTGGATGCGTGGGGACTATAGAACAAGCTCATCGCATGGCACCACGGTTAAAAAATGGTTCGATATCTGCAAGAATTGTACAGTCAATAGATTGAACAACCAGCCCGGCACAAATGCCAACTTGATATTTGTCGCCAAAGCAGCTTACGGCATGGCAGAGACAGCGCCAGTGCAGACGACACAGCAGGACGGCATACCACACCAGACAGCGCAGCAGATCGCAGATAAACACAGGGCGGTGCTGGAGCTTCCAGAGATGGAAAAGCCGGAGCTGTAATAGATCAGAGACCTGAAGAAGTACGCAGAGGGCGGACAAAAGAGCATGGAAACAGCTTAAATAGTGTAAATTGTATAACATATACAATATAAAAGGACTGTATTTGTTTAATATGTACACCAATCTATAAAGAAAACTGAAGTTTGTTCCATAGATACATATGTTCTGGCTGAATAACCGTTATCACACATTCCCTTGACCACTGCCGCAGGCCATTAAAAGTCAGCGTTAAACCAGGGAAGCGGGAACCCATGGGGCGGCGGGCTTCCCTGGTAGCGTCCGGCAGGGGACACCGGGAGGGGTCTATATAAAGCCCAATACGCGCCGAGTGAGTACTCCGAGTTCCCGAAAAATTAAAAAAGCCTCTTCTAACAGCAAGGCTTTAAAATTCCGAAAAAAACAAAAAAAGAGTTCACCATGGCAGGGATAGTGATTGCAACACGAAAGCCATAAGCCTTAATGGTTTCTCTGCCATAAACAACAAGGCGATATCAGAAAGGCAGGTATAAATATGAAAATAGGATATGCAAAAGAGTCAGGCATTTGGTTTCCATTGCTTGCAAAGAAAAAGATGCTTTTGAATGAAAAAATTGACACATTTGCTTGCGACTCAATAGATGAAAATAATAATTTCGAACATCTTTGCGAAAACATGAGAAATGGTGATTCTTTGATTATTTGCGGAGTTGATGATATTGGAAATACCAAGGATGAAATCGAAGAAACATGGAGACGACTCCGTGATTTGAATATTGAAATTTATGTGCTTACAGCTCCGATGTTGTTTCAGAGAGAAAACATGGCGTTAGAAGAATCATTTATAAGAGACGTGTCACTTAGCGTACTTGCTTCTCAGGTTGAAATTGCTAATCAGAAATTAAAAGCAATGAATGATTTATGATAACCATTTACATTCACAGAAGGGTAGGAACAAGATGGAGAAAATATTAAACAACGATGGATATCTTCGGTCAGGGCTGATGGATATTGCTAGACAGTTACTGAATATCTGTAGCGAAACTGGTGTTTCTAATATTCAGATAGTCACATCACCTTGGAAAGAAGGCATCACACTTTTAGCAAAAACCGGAGATAAGCCGATTCTTTCAGTAAAGATGGACACTGCCTATGAAAAAGAATAACCCTCAGGGCGAATCAATCAGAATCCGTCTCACATATCAGCTAGAACGAAAGCTCATAACCGAAAAGAACCGAACCGGTAAAAGCGTATCGCAGATCACCAGAGAAGTATTGGAACAATATTTCCGAAGGAGATAGGAAAAACGCCGACTCAATTTTTCTCAAAAAAATAAAAAAGAGGTTTTTATATGTCAGAAGAATACAGTGAACGCTTTGATGAACTTCGTAAGAATCGAGTCGAGGTAAGCTATCATAAATACGGTCCTGTCAGGAAGAATTTTAAAACCGGGAATGTGCAAGCACTCCCATCCATGGAACGATGTATTGAGAAATACAATTCCACCGGCAACACAGAATATCTCGTGGATGCAGCAAATTACCTCATGTTCGAGTTTATGTACCCGCAGCATCCTAAAGCACATTTCAAAGCCACAGACAGCAAAGATAGCGCCGGGATAGTCGGAATCAGCGTAAAGGAAATGGAGGACTTGAAGAATGAACAATACTAACTCTGTAACTGTTACGTACGCAATAGCCGTTTTGAGAAATGAACTTCTTGCACATGGAGAAGTTTACAATGGTTTCAAAGCAAGCCTTAAAACAGCGATTGAGAAGTACTGTACATGCGGCCTGCCATTCGAGCCAGAAGAAGAAACTGCCGGTAAGATTCTTGATTTTATGATCGGAGAGGAACAGAAAGAATGATTCTTGCAAAATTTGTAGCAGCCATGTTGGATATTGCATTTTTCACATTGGTTTTAGCATTTCTTATATCACAGGACGAAACCGAAAAGAAAGGCAATCCAATAGCGACGGCAGTATTTATATTGATGGAAATTTGTTTTGCAGTTAATGCAGTTGTGATTTTTAGATTATAAAGGAGGACGCAAGTAATGAAATTTTCAGAAGCATTCAAACTTATGAAACAGGGAGCCAAGGTAAAACTTCCATCATGGGGCGGATATTGGTATTGGAACGCAGAAAAAGAAACGATTATGATACAGTGCAGACCTCAGGATAGCGATACTCAGGGAGAACTACTTGACATCAGGGAAACTCAAAGAGTTGAATATACAACTATGAATATGCAGTCTGATGAATGGATTATTGCGGACGAAACAAACTGCCAGGTACTCGGCGGTGAAGCAACATTCTCTTTCGGGGATGCAATTAAGTACATGAAGCGCGGACTTAAAGTGGCAAGAAAAGGTTGGAACGGAAAGAAACAGTACATTCAGCTCGCCACTGGAATTTCATATAAGAGTGCTGATAATGAGATTATAAATTGCGAACACGATGCAATCGGAAATAAAGCCATTGCTTTTGTCGGAACATCTGGCGTACAGATGGGATGGGTTGCATCTCAGGCAGATATGTTAGCAGAGGATTGGATTTTTGCAGAATAAGAGGAGAACCCAATGTGGTTAGCATTTACAATACAAATTCCCCTGTTCACCATACTGATTGAACGGGTGAAAATACAAGAAAAGCAGAAGCCTGTCGTTCTCAGGTTAGGGAAAGCCTTTGAATCTGACAGGTCGAGGCATCCAGAGTAGCTTAGGTCTGCGTTGGTGAAACTCAATGGAGAATAACTTTTCCCACCCATTGCAAAGTAACTGGCGCGGACTTAACGGTACAAATATAGACATGATGCTTTCTAAAATTTTATAAAATATATCACTCTATCACGAGTCCGGGTAAAATCCCGGACAAATAATGGGCTATCGCCAAGTGGTAAGGCACAGGTGAATACATGACAAAAGAATTGATATATGATGGCAAAACATACATAAATTTTCTTATTGATGAAAATGGAAATGTACTAAACAGTAAAACAAAAAGAATTTTAAAAAAATCAATTTTCAAAGATGGATATTATCATATAACATTACCAATGGGAAAAAGAGGAAAAGTGAAATCGATTAGACTTCATAAAGCGGTTGCGGAAACATTTATTCCGAATCCACGAAAATATCCAATCGTTCATCATAAAGACGAAAATAAATTAAATTGTTGTTGTGAAAATCTTGAATGGACAGACTCAAAAACAAACACTCAATATCATTTAAAAAAATTAAGTGAAACAACGGATTATTATAATAATCGAAAACTCACAAAAGATGATGTCAAATACATAAGAAAAAACAAAGGAACAATAAGCTCAGGAGAATTAGCAAAAATATTTAATGTTTCTAAAACTACAATTTTAAACGCTCAAAATTATAAGCTGTACAATTGATATTAAGAATTATTGGGGGTTGGCGAAGCGGATTAACGCATCGGTCTTTGACACCGACATTTTCATCAGTTCAAATCTGATACCCCCAGTAACATTCACCTGTATTCGCGGGTTCGAATCCCGCTAGCCCAGTCGGACTATATTGTTTAGCCATGATATAGTTCCCCTCCGAATTGGTTCCATCTATCCCAACGGGGATGATTAAAGGGGCTTCAAACGCCCCGGTTGGACTCTGCTTATGCAGAACAGCATTTAGACCCTTTGTTGCGACTGTGAGGGCATGAATCGCAACAGCAGAGGAAGTTACTCTTGAACTGCAATAACCCTCTGCTTAGGAAACTTAGTTCAGTTGGCAGAACGGTCGGCTCATAACCGACAAGTCACAGGTTCGAGTCCTGTAGTTTCCATTTCTTCCATATGCTGTCTATCCGTTTTATGGACAGAAAAAACTGTTGAATGAGTGTATGTGGATTATTTTCATGAAAGGTGTGTAACGGCACAGCCTGTTCGATGAAGATAATTCCCCGTTCGGCACAGTCTCTGAGTTAAATTGTCGTCAATAGGTGCACGTTGAGGACAGGAAGTTTTCAAGAGGCATATAAAAGGTTTCGTCGCTATACACAAAGACATCAATATCCAAATCCGAAACAACTCCGTGGGGCTGGCACGGTTGAAAACAGCCTAGTGGAAAGCATAACACGATAAACATATTGCTAACCCGGGGTTTCCGGGTTATGTGGAATGTACGCTAGTGGAAAACTGACAGAGTCGCGCTCTGGTCTCCGGTTCGATTCCGGGCGTTCCGCTTTAATCCGCTTAGAGTTAAGCTGTTTGTATACAGGCGGTCTATGTCTCAGGTGGATTTACGCATGAGCGTAAACGTACAACTCACTAGGCGTTTGCGTAAAAAACTTTTTAGAGAGATGAGACCACGGGCCGTGAGAAGTGATAGTCGGCAATTCTAAAAGAACCATCTAGTTCATGTGTTTTACGATGGAAAGGTTAATGCTTATCTGGATATTTTCATCCGGTCCGAAAGCATGTGATGTGGGAATCAACCCAGTTTCTTTTCAGAGAACTGGCCGTTATAGGCGGTACGGAATGTAGCTCAGTGGTAGAGCAATGGCATTGTAAGCTATGTGCCGCAGGTTCGATTCCTGCCTTTCCGATTCCAATGAACTGCAATCATTGGAATTTTTTTCTCTTACTTCGTTCGGTTCCAGTGTTTCTCGTTGGGAGATTTATGCCGTTCAAGTCGGCGCACTGGATTTTTTTAATTAAGGAGATGGCTATGGACACAAAAGGATGTAAATGTTGTTGCACGTGTAAATGGTACGCAGTATGCGAAGGCGTCTGCTGAAATGGCGACAGTGAACATTGTGCAGACTTTAGATGCCTGGATGATAGTTGTGAATGTTGGGAGGAGAATAAGCATGAGTGATTTGTCTGAACTTATTAATAATGGCGGTCTTATTATAAAAGAGCTGGAAAACGAACCGCCCATAGACCCTATAAAGGTAGCAAATTGGTTGATTGATCGCGGATTAAAAACTGGAATCCGATTATACGGAAAAAGTGAACTTAGACAAATTGCCAAACACCTTTTAATTTATTGTGGGGACGAATAATGCAAATAGCAGGAAAAGAAATCAAAGACGAGTGTTCCAGATGCGGTAATATCCTTGAATGTGAGTTGTTCCGTCAGGGACATGGAATAAAACAGAAACGTGAGAATATAGCAAAGATGATCGAATGCCAGATGAAGCACAGGGAGGAAAGAGAGAAATGAACGAACTGAAAGTATTGAATGAGCAGGAAGTATTAGGAAAACAGTTTCGAGTATACGGAACGGCAGAGGAACCGCTATTCTTAGCAAAAGATGTAGCGGAGTGGATTGAACACAGCAAGCCATCAGTAATGATTGAATCTGTAGATGAGGATGAGAAAGTCAAAGTAAATAATGTTTACTTTGAAAATAGAACCGGCGGGAATGGGACATGGTTTCTTACCGAAAATGGACTTTATGAAGTTCTGATGCAATCCAGAAAGCCGATTGCCAAACAGTTCAAAAAAGAAGTCAAAGAGATTCTGAAAACCATCCGTAAGCATGGCATATATGCCACGGACAATGTCATTGATAACATTCTGAATAATCCAGACTTCGGCATCGAACTTCTGACAAAATTGAAAGAAGAACGTGCCGCAAGAGTAGAAGCCGAGAGAAAGAATGCTATCCTGATGCACGTAAATAAGACATATACCATTACTGAGATTGCAAAAGAACTGGGACTGAAATCAGCAATACAGCTAAATCGGATTCTGGCAGAGAAAAAGATACAGTATCAGGTGAACGGTACGTGGGTGATGTTTTCACAGTATAGTAATTGTGGGTATGAGGAAATCAAACAGGAAGTTCTGGATTCTGGAAAAGTGATCTACCATAGACGGATTACACAGATGGGACGGGAATTTATTCTTGATCTATTTGAAAAGACAGCGTAATTGAAAGGGGAGATTTCCATGTTTAATAAACTTTTTAACTTATACATAAGATACAAGACTAAAAATCTCAAAGCAGTTCCACTGTTCGTTATGACATTTAATTGGAAGAAAATTCAGAAAGACGGTAAAAAAGATATCTGTATGTTGACCATACATCCAGAAATCGCAAACGATCCGTTCTTAAAGAAAAAGCTGTCTGAATGTGCAGATTATATCCGAGATAACTACGATATGGAAATATTCACTAAGCTTTAAGGGAGGACGCCATGAGAATTGAAGATTTGAAGAGTTGGACAGCAGATCAGTTGAAAGAAGAACTTTTTCGGTTGGCTGATGAGAGAGAAGCAAAGCAACATGAGATTTTAGACAAGGATAATAAAATCAACGAGCTTCAGGCTGAATTGGATAAAATGTGCGATTATAACAATGAGTTAAAAAGACAGGTGTGTGAAAAAGCGGATGTGCCATTTTACGACGAATCTGTAGAAATCGCAAAATATCACAGACAGCATCAGGACGACTGCGTTACAATTAACCAGTTGCATACAACACTTGACGTTCTGATTGACCGATATGCAAACATGAGAAAGATTCATGGGGTGAGTTGATGTTATGGATAATCAAATTACTGTTAGCAAATTACTAAATATACTTGATGAGCTTTCGATGAATGGCTTTGGAGATATGCCAGTGTTCTTAGGCGAAAATTATCCGTTGTTAGAAGATTCGATAAGCGTTAATCCGCGTGAAAATAAGTTACAAATTAGGAATACATACTATGATAATAGAATGGCAGAAGCCATGACAAAAACAATTAATGAATTAGAGAACATACGCAAAACGTATATTTCAGAATGTATTTTAGCTGGAATGGGATGGGATAATGAATCGACATAAAAACACCGAATATAATGCAGTTATGATTGACGCATCCGTTTTACACGATAGCATAAAATACGGAATACCACGTACATTCATTAAAAATAATTACTTAAAAATGCACGGCAAACCAATGATTCGTAAGTCCACTAGGAGGAAACAGAAATATGTTACTGGTTTATTCAGGCTCGGACATTGATTTTCTTGACGCCACATACAATATCGAGGGAGAATGCCACCGAATGAACATCCCGACTAGGTTCTATCCAGACAGACGCTTGCTTCTAGCAGGGAATACGACCGTAATATACAACAAAACGGGAAATCTTTCTAAAACATGGAAAGCAGATTACATCGGGGACAATTATTTGACGATTTTGACATTGATCAGAAAGGACAACGGTAAATGAGCATTAAAACAGCACTTGAATCAGAGGGAGTAGACTTCTCCGAATATATGAATATACCCGAACCATGGGACGGCTCAGCACAAATTAAAATGGAAAATGGTACAAAATGGGTAATTTGTCCGTTTTGCGGAAAGAAAGCCTTAAAGATTCTCCCGACCACAAAGATTTATCGGATGCCGTATAAATGTAAGGGTAGCAACTGCAAGAAAGAATTTATGGTGAATGTATGATATGGAACGAAGAAATATCCTTTGATGGATTCCAAAAGAAGATTGATGAGTGGTACAAGGATAAAGACTTTGAATTGTGCGATCCACCTATCAGTGCTCAGTTTGCCTTAGACTTGATTTTCAAGACATTAGTAGATGATAGAGAAGATTATCCATATCTCACAACTATGCCAGAAAGCGTAGAACAGACAAATAGCATCATGCTTGATTTGATTCTTCGGAGATACAGTCGCAAATACAGAAAATACTTGAAATCAAAAAGAAAGATGGCGAACAAATGAAAAAGATACCAACATTGTTTGAACGAGAATTTAAAGACCATAATGTTATAAAAATCCTTCCAAAAGTGCATCCAGGTATGGAATGGGTACTTAAAGGAGAAGGAGTTGCAACAGTGAAATATGATGGCTCTTGCTGTGCGATAATTGACGGAGAATATTATAAAAGATATGACTGCAAGAAAGGTAAAATACCACCAGAGGGATTTATCCCTTGTTGCGAGCCAGACACAATTACAGGTCATTGGCCGGGATGGGTAAAGGTTGATGAGAAAAATCCGGCTGATAAGTGGTTTGTTACGGCATATGAAATGACGGTAATGCTTGAAAACTATGGGATGAAATTATCAGATGGCACATATGAAGCAGTTGGTAGATGCTTTCAAAATAATCCATACAATTTCACATCCAATAAATTAATCAAGCATGGCAAGGAAATCGTTGAAGTTGAAAGAACATTTGATGGAATCAAGAAATATATTTCCGAACACGAAATAGAGGGATTGGTTTTCTGGAAAGACGGAATCCCACAATGCAAAATCAAACGTTCAGATTTCGGCTTTGAATGGCCAGTAAGAATGGGAGGATGCACAGAATGAAAAAGATAATCGTTGCAATAACAGCTTTATCACTGACGCTTGGAATAGCAGGGTGCCAGTCTACCACAAGAAATTGCGGTGGAAACACAACATTAGAGTTGAAACCAAACCAAAAGTTAGAGGAAATTACATGGAAAAATAATTCACTATGGTATCTCACACGTCCTATGACTGATGATGATATTGCCGAGACTCACACGTTCCAGGAATCTTCTAATTTCGGAGTATTCGAGGGTAGAGTAACTGTTGTTGAAACAAAAAAATAAACAATCAGTCAAAGAGCCACATGAGAGCCAGACTAAATCCTAAGAAGAAAGGAGGTCTGGCTCTATTTTTATGCAAAAATTCACAGAAGGTTCGTTTGAATGGTATCGGGCGATTTTAAATCAAATTATTAATGGTGATATGACAGTCTATCAAAACCAGAAAGACTGCCTTGATCTGCTGTTAAATATGAATATTGACCTTCCTTTCAAGGATAATCCAGATGCGCAACAGATGGGAATAAAGGTGAGCCAGTATTCACACAATATCGCAGAAAGGCAAGCTGCTATTACTGGAAGTGGAGATTTTGACGATATTTACTGGAAATATTTGCTATTGGAAGCACCATGGATTTTTGAAAGCTATTTGTATTACATGGAAAAGAATAGGCCTGACAGTAAGAAGTTTTACGTTCCAAGAAAAAAGACACTTCAAGTAGTTGCCCAAGATTTACAAGATTTGGAAGAGAGAAAAATTGAGTTTTACGGTTTGTCGCTTCCAAGTCGAGTTGGGAAAAGCACCATGTGCATATTTTTTATGTCATGGATAATGGGTAGAAGACCAAATAGTCATAATGCTATGGGCGGTCACTCCGGAAAACTGGCTAAAGGATTCTATGGCGAACTACTTAATCTGATCAATACGCAAGAATATACATATTCAGAAATATTTCCGACTTTAAAATTGCAGAAACAGAGTGCAGATGATTTTGAAATCAATCTTGATAAACCCGACCGCTTTGCGACTATGACTTGCCGAGGAATTGAAGGAACATGGACGGGTGCTGTCGATATTTCTCCTGACGGATATTTGTATGTGGATGACCTTGTAAGAGACAGACAGCATTCATTAAGCCCTACTCGACTGGAAAATACATATCAAGAATATCTAAACAAAATGGTTGACCGTAAAATTGATGGGGCAAGAGAGCTTATGGTTGGAACAAGATGGAATCTGTACGACCCATTAGGTAAGATTGAAAAACTCAATCGAGATAATCCACTGTATAGGTTCCGCAAGATTCCTGCCTTGAATGACGATGGTGAATCAAACTTCGAATATGATTATGGAGTTGGCTTTTCTACAAAGTATTATGTGGATATGAAAGCCAGACTTGATGCTAACGAATGGGAGGCTAAATATCAACAGAGACCATTTTTACGAGAAGGGATTATATTTGCAGAAGATGAATTGAGATATTACAACGGAATTCTTCCCGAAGGCGGTTTTGTGAGAAATATATCTGCTTGTGATGTGGCATGGGGTGGTGGCGACAGTTTGTCGATGCCCGTAGGAGCGGAATTTGAAAATGGAGATATTTACATTTATGACTGGATTTTTAATACAGGTCCTAAAGAGGTGACACTTCCATTAGTTGTCGGAAGAATTATGGGGAATAAAATACAAAACATTAACTTTGAGGCAAATAATGGTGGAGATATGTACGCATATTATGTGAGCGAGCGATTGAAAGAACATATGTATTCGTGCAGTACAACCAGTACAAAAGCTCCGTCAAAGCAAGCTAAAAAAGAAAAAATAAATCAATACTCAGGAGATGTAAAAAATAGATTTATATTTTTAGCCCCGAAATATCGCAGCCGAGAATATGAAAATGCCATGGAAGAATTAACCACTTTTGTATATATTGGGGACAATGACCATGACGATGCACCTGACGGGGTAACACAACTTATGATGTCAATCACAGAAAAAAGGCTCGCAGAAGTTTCAGCAGTACAGAATCCATTTTGGGGAAGGAGATAATATGACCACAAGAGAATATTTAGGGCAAATTCAGAAATATGACAAGCTTATTAAAAATAAAAAATACGAAGAAGAACATTTAAGAAGTCTTGCTCTTGGGCTTAAATCGTTCTCATATGGTGAAAAAGTTCAGTCTACTCCGAATCCCAATCAAATGACCGATGCCGTAAGCGAACTTGTTGACATTCAAACAGAAATCAAAAAAATGGTTATTGAATACACAAAGAAAAAGCAAGACATTATTGAAACAATAGACAAGGTGAGCGATATCAATTCAGATTTGTATGATCTGCTGTTTAGGCGATATGTAAAAGATGAAAGGCTTGAAATGATTGCCTGTGAAATGGGATATTCCTATTCTCATGTGAAATTATTGCATTCGAAAGCACTGAATATCGTCAAAAACATTAAGAATTTTGAAAGTTAATACCTGATAATACTGAATAATACCTGCATATATTATATAATATAAGCTGTAAAATAAGCACCGGGAAGAACCCTTGGTGCTTTTTTCATGCAGAAAAATAGGAGGACAGGCAGTGGGGAGAAACAAAATAAATTTTGTTGACCTATGCCAAGGCGAGTTTGGCAGAAAAACTGCCTATACTGGCGTAGACCAGATTACTCCCCAGAACGTGGCACAGGTCCTTTCTGATACAATCGGAATCCATAACAGGAATAGAACCCTGATGGATTATCTTTACAGATATTACAAAGGCGATCAGCCAATTTTATATCGTGAAAAACTTGTTCGCCCAGAGGTCAACAATAAAGTTGTTGAGAATCATGCCCTTGAAACAGTCAAATTCAAGGCAGGACAGATATACGGAGAACCTATTCAGTATGTCTGCAAGAAGAAAAAAGCGAGTGAAGAAACAAACGAACAAGTTGATAGGCTCAATGATTATCTGGACGAAGCCAATTCAGACGCCAGAAACATTCAGCTTGGAATATACCAGAGCGCAGTAGGAACTGCATATAAAGCAATTCTAAGAGAGGATGAATGGACAAAGGATGGAGACTTACCGCCTTTCAGAATATTTATCCCATCACCGCAGGATGTATATATTGTTTATTCAAGCGTTACTGGCAAACCAGTGCTTTCCGTCCAGATTTTAAAAGACGAGGACAATCAGCAGTATTACCAGTGTTATTCTTCCAGACAGTATTTCAAAATACAAAATGGAGCGGTAACAGAATCTGGAATCAATGGTTTTGGCGGTATTCCTATCATTGAATATCCAAATAATCACGACAGACTTTCTGACATTGAAATTGCGATCACAATGTATGATGCAATCAACAAATATCAATCTGACAGACTGAATGGGGTTGAACAGTTCGTGCAAGCCCTAATGAAATTCAAAAACTGTGAGATTGATGAAGCAGAATTTGTAAAAATGATAAAACTCGGTGCTGTATCTGTAAAAGACGTCGGGAATGGAACACAATCAGATGTTGATTTAATGACTGCTGAACTAAATCAGTCAGAAAGTCAGGTTGCTAAAGATGATATTTACAACAATATACTGATTGTAGAAGCAATGCCGAATCGACAGGGCAATACCGGTGGAGACACAGGAAATGCAGTGTATCTGAGGAATGGTTGGGATTTTGCAGAACGAGACGCAAAATTGGTAGAACCATTTACGAAAGAAGCGGAAAAAGCATCCGCCAGAATTATTTTGAATATTATCCGAAAAACTTCAATGGACGTAAATATTTCAACTAGAGATTTTGATGTAAAAATCACCAGAAACCCGACAGATAACATGCTTGTCAAAGCGCAGGCACTTGATTATCTGTTCAAAAATAAAATTCATCCGCTTATTGCGCTGATTACTTGCGGATTATTTAGTGATCCACAAAAAGTATATGAAATGAGTTTGCCATATCTCGGAACCATTTATCCGGAATTGGCAGACCCAGACTCAGAGTTGCAGAAAGCGCAAGATTTGCTGAATGGCTTCAATAAGGATGTGATTTCAGAATGAGTATTTCATCATACGATGAATTAAATATCAGGCCCAACAATCGCAGAAGTGAACCGTATAAAGAATATTTCAGCAAAATGTCAATATCAGACAAAGAAAAGCAACAAAGGATAGCTTTTTCTGAACAAATGGAAGAAGTTGTCCTTTATATTTTAGCGTTGATAGAAACAACCATAGAAAGTGGAGAATCAGATCAAGAATACATTCAGACTCAATTTTACGACAAATATCTGGATGTAATTGCTTCGTATATGCTTATAGACACATATATCAAGCAATATGCTCTTGACGTGACAAAACAAATTATTGATGCAACATTTGAAAGATTTTCTGCCGAAGACAAAAGCATTACTGATGATTATTACCTGTCAAATGACCGGACAATGTTTATTTCAGAATGCGAAGCTAATTCGATACTGAATTACAGACAGTATTCAAAAGCTGTGAAAGCAGGAAAGACAAAGAAGAAATGGATTGACGTAGGAGACAAAAGGGAACGAAAGACACACCTTGAAGTCGGAGGAACCATACTCCCGATTGATGAGCCGTTTTCGGTTGGAGATAGCTTACTACAATTTCCAAAAGACACCTCGCTAGGAGCTTCGGCAGATGAGGTTGTGAACTGCCGGTGTTCAATTCAATACAGTTGATTTAGAGACGAGTAAAATCGTCTCTTTTTTATTAAAAAAATATGCACCCCGATAGCGTAATCATGGGAGACACCTTGAGCTGAGCGAACAGCGTAAAAAAGCGTATTGGTGAAAGGAGATTTCAATGACAAGAGAAGATGTAAAGAAGATCTTTCCAGATGCAACCGATGAGCAGATTACCTCTTTCCTGAATCAGTCAAATTCTGATGTGGCTAAGGAAAAAGCCAAAAATCAGAAATTAAAAGAAGATGCAGAAAAAGCAAAAGCGTTGGAAACAGAACTGGAAGAACTGAAAAAGCAGAACATGAGTGAAGCTGAAAGAACAGAATTGGAGCATCAGAAAGAGAAAGCAACAAATGAAAAAAGAATTTCTGATCTCGAATCTGCACTTAAAGCAGCTCAGAAAGACGCTCTGACAGGTAAAATCACTTCTATTTTTGCGAGTGCAGGAATGAAAGGAGATGCCTACGCAGGAGCAATCAAAGCATTTTCAAATATGGATGCTGAAGATGCACTCAAAGAAGCCCAGACTTTTGTTGATGGAATTTCCGAAGTAAATAAATCAACGCTTGATACCGCAAAAGCCGCATGGGAAAAAGAAGCCCTTGAAAAGACACCTAATCCGGGTGGCGGTAAATCTGGTGGAGAACCAGAAAAGAAAAGCGAAGCATCTGAATATGCAAAAGCGTACTCAGCAAAAATGTGTCCAGAAAATAAACCGGCAGATGATAATGCCCCAGTAAATATTTAAGAAAAGGAGATTTAGATTATGGCTTTTATGAAAACAGAGCAGTACGAATCCACACCTAATATCCTCGAATCCGAGGTAGGACTGGTACTTAAAACCTATACAGCAGAACAGACAAATGCTGAAACCGTTGGAACTAAGAAGATTATCAAGGCAGGTTCTGTATATCCGACAAACGCAACTGGTGCTAAAGGCATTGTGTTTGAAGACGTCGATATGACAGACGATACAAAACGACCGATTTCCGTAATTGTTGCAGGACGTGTTCTTGAAAAAAGACTTCCGGTAACAGTAGAAACCACTGCGAAAACAGAGCTTGAAAAAGCAGGTATCGTTTTTGTAACCACTACAGACCCAGAATTTTAAGGAGGTAAGCAGATGCCATTTAATATTTTAGAATCAATCACACAGGAAGAAAGACTTAACTTTTCTCAAGATTTCAGCGTAAAAAGACCGGGCATTCTTGACACCATCTTCCCGGATGTCAAAACCCAGTTCCTGAAAGCTGAATACTACAGACTTATGGCTGGACAGAGACTTCCAGAGGTAGCATTTGTTCATGCGCTTGATACTGAAGCAGAAATCGGGACAAGACCGGGCTTCGAAAAAGTTCTGACTGAAAAGCTCTTTATTAAGAGAAAAATCAATCAGTCTGAGAGATTACAGCAGGCAATTGAAAACGGTGTGCCGGATGACGAGAACTTAAAGAGATTTGTATTTGATGATGCAGCTAACCTGTTTGAAGGCGTTGTTGCCAGAGCAAATGTCATGAAAGGACAATTCCTTTCTACAGGTGCCGTAAAAGTCAAAGAGAACAACGTGGATATGAGCATTGATTATGGCGTTCCGTCCAGCGCAAAGGTAGAAATGTCAGATTGGTCTAAACCGGATGCAGATATCATGGGTGATATCCAGAAGATGGTTGCTGTTGCAGAGGATAATGGTTTTGTGGTAAACAAAGCCCTGACATCCCTTAAAATGATTAATTACATGAGAAACAACACTGCAATGCAGACAGCAGTCTTAGGAGCAGCAAACAAACGTCTCTTAACAAAACAGGAACTTGCAAATCTGCTTATGCAGGAATACGGAATCACAATTGATCGTTGTGACGAGAAATTCAGATTCAGAAAAGCAGATGGTTCACTCAAAACAGGAAGATACTTCAAAGAGGATGTATTCACTTTGTATGAAGCAGAGCCGAACGGTTCATTTGGTACTGGACTCTGGGGCGTAACACCAGAGGAACTTGAATACAGACAGTTTATTCAGGAAGAAAATCGTTCCTTTGTAACACTGTCCATGTGGGCTACACAAGACCCAGTTGCAGTTTGGACTAAAGCATCAGGTATGTTTGTTCCAGTAGCAGCAAAAGCTAATGGCGGTATCGTAATCGGTACCAAAGCGGGGGAATAAACGGGCATAGTCTCGACGAGAACAGCCAGTCACCATCTGTAGCAAGTGTTAAACACAAGTATACAGAAAACGAGCTGTCAAGCATGACAGTGGTTCAACTGAAACAGCTCGCAAGTGACAATGGCTATGCCCTGACATCGACAAATAAGGCTGGTATTATCTCTGAAATTTTATCTCAGCAAGGGTAGGTGATCTTGAATGAACGAAGAACTTGTGAATGATCTGAAAGAATATCTATCCGATGATGCGGAAACTGACGGTATGATTTCTTTGTCTGTGAAGCGTGCAATTCGTTCATTCAAAAAGAAACGCAACTATCCGTCTGGATATACAGACGAAAAAATCAATACCGATATGGAATGCTGTTATGATTGCATATTTGATCTGGCTCTTTATTTCCTTGTGAAGCAGGGAGCCGAGTTCCAAGAATCGCACTCTGAAAATTCAGTAAGTCGAAACTGGGAATCCGAAACAGAAATATATATTAATCATGGCGTTTTTCCATTTGCAGGAAGTTTAATTTAACTAAGATGGTTGGGTCACGTGGCACGGTATTTTTGTCCTCCCGGAGTGCCGCTGGGTTGCTTATATTCAGTAGGGAAAAGCAAATGTTAAGGGAGTGAAGAAAGGAACTGGCGATGGGATGTGAACATGAATGTTTTAATGAACACCGCATAGAAGAACTGGAAAAGAATTTTCAGCTGATGCAAGAGAAGCAATCTGATCGTAGTAAAGAGTTTTATGAGCGTATCGGGGAACTGGAAAGAAAGACAGCATTAAGTGAGAATGACTTGAACCATATCAAGTCAACTGTGGATGAGATGAATAACAATATAAAGACTCTCATGGCAGTCCCGGGAAAGCGTTACGATACAATCATTGTATGCGTTATTACAGCGATTGTCAGCGCAGTTATCGGTTTTATGTTAAGCGGTATTCTTCCAGTTTGATTCCACTTGTAAGGGAGGACGGTGGAAATATGAATTATACAGACTTTTCAGAAGATGAAAGAAAATTTTATTTAAAAGAAGCAGGCTTTGATTCCAGAGAAGAAAAACTGTTTCGATTACGGGCCTATGGCGAAAAGACACTATGGGAAGCATCTGAACTTATGGGGTATAGTCCGAGAACCATAGACCGAATTAACAAAAGAATAAAGAAGAAAATTTCCAAAGTTGCCCCGATGTATTGTCGGGGCTTTTCTTTGTATTATGGCGAAAACGTGGCGAAATAGTGACGTTCAAAAACAGAGTTCCTTCCTATATAATATAATCATAGGAGAAAACACAATGATTATGTTAAGGAACCCTTACGAGGGTATATGGGAAAAGCATCGTTCCATAGATGATATGGATATGATTCTTGAATCCCGGACAGGAGGAACAGATTATGGCAGGTTATCCGTATTATCCGCAACAGCCAATGATAAACAACCCATACGGACAAATACAGCCGTATCAGGACAGGCTGGCACAATTGCAGAATAATTACCAACAGGCAATGCCTTATGGTCAAATGCAGATGCAACAGTTACAGTCAATTCCACAATCCCCTATGCTTCAAGGACAGATGGTGGATGGGATTGATACTGTAAAGGCTAAAGATGTGGATATGTCCGGCAATCCTGTTTACTATCCAAAAACAGACGGAACTGAAATTTACAGAAAACAGCTTCAATCCGATGGAAGGAGCAGGATTTTTGTTTACCGACTTGCAAACCCAGACGAACAACAGCCAAAGCAAGATGAAAAGCAGATTGACATTGAAGCAATGTTTAATCAGCTTCGGAATGATGTTTGTTCGGAGATTTCTGAAATAAAGAATATGTTTCCGACGCAGATGTCGGGAACACCAGAACCTAAGCAGAACGGAGGTAGGCAGAGATGATGAACCCTATGCAACTTATGCAGATGATACGTAACGGTGGAAATCCACAGCAAGCTATCATCAATATTATGAAAAATCAGTCTGGGAACAGCCCAGTTATAAACAATGCTATCAATATGATGGAAAAAGGCGACAGTGCAGGTCTTGAAAAACTTGCAAGAAACCTTTGCAAAGAAAAAGGAATTAATCCTGATGATATGTTATCGCAGGTTAAGAACCAGTTTGGAATAAAATAAGCGGATAAATTATTTATCCGCATATCTCCAACCAAATCCGTGTGTTTGAGAAAAAATGCCTTTGCAACATTTCCCTATTTTGGACTCCGAACATCCAGTCGCTCTGGAAGCTTCACCTATACTTCCAAAAGTGGCAATAATATTCCCAGTGTTTAAATCAATTTGGCTCACTGGAATAGAAGATGCGTTTTGGAATCCGGTTTTCCCTAGCCACGGTTTAGAACCTTTGTTTATTCCGATTTTGTAAGCGTGCAAATTGTTTTCGGAAGACGTGCACCATTCAAGGTTATTTACACAATTATCTTTTTTGTTTCCGTTAATGTGGTTAACTTGAGGCTTGTTTTCCGGATTTGGAATAAACGCTATTGCAACAAGACGATGTACCATAAAATACGCAGGCTTTTTATTCCGATATAAACTGACTCGCAAATATCTCCCGTCAGCGCAGATTGGACTTAATATTTTGATTTTGGAATGATGGTTTCCTGATTGCAAACTTTTTACATTCCCTAGATTGCTTACTTGATAAACACCTTCGTATTTTGGAATGTCTTTCCATATTTCTTTCATAAAAATAACACCTTGCCTTTCTGATGTACGCCTTTATTGGTTGTGGGAAAATCACTAAGGCATGTGACTTTCGGGTCGCGAATCCCTATTCCCACATAAATATTATACTATATTTCATTTAACATTGCTACAAAATTGAGCTGAAAGCCCGGGATTTCTACTTGATTTGTAAAATAAATCAAATAGGAGGTTTGAATTTATGATGAATTCAGGCGGATATAGCCTTGCTGACATTGCGGCAGCAACAGGCTCTAATAATCATGCAGATGATGGCTACGGCTTCGGCGGTGGATGGGCATGGTGGATCATTATACTTCTCATCTTTGGTTGGGGAGGCAATGGCTGGGGCTTCGGCGGAAACAGAGGAAATGGAAGCACAGATTTCTTAGACTCTGCTTTACAACGTGGCTTCGATAACCAGTCCGTAATTAGCAAGCTCGATGGTATCAGCAATGGTATCTGTAACCTTGGTTATGACCAGTTGGCTCAGCTGAATGGAATCAATCAGAATATTTCTAATGGATTCCACGGCGTAGATAATGCTATCTGCAATCTTGGCTATCAGACCCAGCAGGGATTTAATAGTACAAACATTGCACTTATGCAGGGACAGAATGCATTACAGTCTCAGTTAGCTCAGTGTTGCTGTGACAACAGGGAAGGACAGGCTCAGATCAGATATGATATGGCTACCAACGCTTGTGCAATCCAGAACTCAATGAACAACAATACCAGAGATATTCTGGAAAATCAGAACAGCAACACCCGTGCCATTCTTGATTATCTTTGCCAGAAGGAAACAGCAGACCTTAGAGCAGAGAATCAGGCACTTAAACTGGCGGCTTCACAGTCCGACCAGAATGCGGTATTACAGGCGGCTATGAACGCAAATACAGCAGAAATTCTCAGACGCACTGCACCACTTCCGGTTCCGGCATATCCGGCAAGTAATTTGTATGGATATTACGGAAACAACGGATGTGGATGCAACAGTGGATGCTGCTAAGTAACTCACCCTTAGAGGTTGACTAATTCTAAGAGGTGGGTTACGGCTCACCTCTTATTTTGATTGAGAGGTATAAAATATGAGTTGTAAAAATGTTTGTAAGCTCTGCAACCATCTTGTAATCAGCCAAGCCGTTGCGTTTACAGGAGGTAATCTTGTAATCACACTTCCAGCAGGCAGTTACAATAACGGAGAGAAATATTGTATTGTTGTTGCACAAAGCATACCGGAAACAACCACAATTTCTGCTCCGGTAGTAATCCAGGTAGGCACGGGAACAACCTTGTATCCATTACAGAATCGTTGCTGTGCACAGGTTACGGCTTGCGGAATAAGAACCAGAACGAAGTACGCAACCAGAGTAGCTACAAGTGCAACTGGCGGAGTATTCAAGATGTTAGGAAATCCAGCTTGTAGTCCGAGTAACAATTTGACAGCAATTAATGGTACAGCCCCAACAACAGACACACCTGTTACACAGGCTGCCAGAAAGGGGGCAATGTAATGCATAAAGTTGCAATGGAAATGGGAAAATGGGCCATGGAGAAAGCTAAAGCACATGGCTTTGATAATCTCAGTGCTCAAGACTGGGACGATTTGAAAGACTGCATGGAAGCTGTAAAGTGTGCGATTTGCGCAGATAAGGATTACAGAATCGTAGAAGCTATGGACGAATGCGAACAGGAAGAGAAATATCTTGGACGCATGGGATATGACAGATATCGTTATGCAAACGGCAGATTTGCACCAAAAGGCAGAGGAAGTCGTATGGGATACAAGCCATATCTGTACATGGAAGATGATGACTGGATGAATGAATATCTGAATAATCCAGAATTTGAACGCAATATGTACCGCATGGGATATCACCCAGAATATTCAGACAGGAATATGGGGAATGATGGCATGAATCGTCAGCAGTCCAGATATGGTGAAACCTACGACAGGTACAGTGAGAATCGCAGACATTACCATGATTCCAAAGACGCTGAATCAAAGAGAAAAATGGATGATTCCATGAAAGAGTACACAGAAGATATCATCCGCAATATGAAAGAAATGTGGGACGATGCAGACGCATCAATCAGACAGCAGATGAAAACTGATCTGACACGTTTCATACAGCAGATGAACTGAATATGAAATGAATTTTGCCCTTGTTACAGGAATGTAGCAGGGGCTTTTTAGTTATGGAGGTACATAATATGCCGAGAAAAAAAGCGGAAGTCAAAATTAAAATGATTTGTGAGAAATGCGGAAAACCACAGAAACCAAGTGCTGACAAATCAACAACTAATTGGAATGTATATGACTGTCATGAAAAATGTGAATGTGGTGGAAAATTCGTAATGAAATTCGAGGATTGATTATGGAAAATTTGACTGTAAATATTTTAGGAACCGAGTACAAAATATATTTCAGGAATGAAAAAGACGACGATTTACTTGATGGAAAAGGCAGAGATGGATACACGGATATGTCCGCGCACGAAATTATAGTGTGTAACAAAAAAGATGATTGTGAATTAATAGATTACGAAAATTGGAAGAAAAACATTCTACGTCATGAAATTGTTCATGCTTTTTTATTTGAAAGTGGACTTGATTCTTCGTCTGCCAATTTTTATGGAGCATGGGCTACGAACGAAGAAATGGTTGATTGGTTTGCAATTCAATCTCCAAAGATTTTTAAAGTATTCCAAGAACTTGATTTAATTTGAAAAGGATGGTGATAAGCCATGATAAGACAATTTTACATGAACGGCGACCTATGGAGAGTGCAGTTCGTATCTCCGCACGACAGCGTGTTAATTGATCGTACAGGCAATAGAACGCTTGGGGTATCGGATTATTCCACCCATATTATTTCAATCGCAAATAACCTGCACGGAGAGCTTCTGAATCGTGTGTTTATTCATGAGTTAGGGCATTGCGTAATGTTTAGCTACGGTCTATTACCAGAACTTCATCACATGGTCAAGAAACGGTATTGGGTGGATGCAGAAGAATGGTGCTGCAATCTTCTGGCCGACTATTCTTGTTTCGTGATTGGCACAGCTAGAGATATTTTAGGAAACCAGTTCACATATGTAGCTCCTATCGGGGCAGAAAGGATGATTGCATAGATGGCAAAAGCAGAAAACACAGTTATTTTTGATGGAATCAAGTACAATCCCGGTGATGAATTGCCAGATTTAGGCAGTTGGGTGTGTACAGATGCAAAAGGCATGGTTCGTGATTACGAAGGGCTTTCAAAGGACGTATCGAAGCTTCCACATTATGTAGAGAGTGGTTCTTCGGCGTTGTGCCTTGATACTTCTGAATTATACGAATATCACAAACCTACCGATACATGGTACAAACTGTAAAGGAGAATCGCATATGGCATTAACAGCAAAGAAAGTATATGCAATATTAAAACGCCAGATTTCCGATATGGAAGCAAAAATAAAAACGCCTATTATTTACCGTGGTACAGTTGCAACCGCTGATTTGCTTCCATTAAATCCAGATATCGGAGATATGTACAATATCGAGTCTAAATCTGTCTATGGCGAAGCAGGAATGAACGTGGCATGGAACGGTGTAGTATGGGATACTATGGGCGCCCCGATTGATATGTCGCTTTACATTAAATCAAGCGAATTGGCGGATTGGGTAAAACAGCAGAACAAGCCGACATATACGGCTGAAGAAGTTGGAGCGTTGCCGGCTGATACAAAGATTCCAAGCAAAACTAGTGACTTGCAGAATGACTCTGGATTCTTGACTAAAATTCCAGACAATTATCTTTCTGGAACAGACAAAACTCTGAGCGTATCTGGAAAAGCTGCTGACGCAAAGGCTGTTGGAGATAAAAACGTAGAATTATTAGCTGATATATCAAATAAGTTAAATAAGAACCAAGGCTCGGAGAACTCTGGCAAGATTGCCGGAATTAACGAATCTGGTGATATTGTTCCAATGTTTCCAGTAAGCGTAGATTACAACGAAGAAACAAATTGTCTTGAGTTTGGCTCTGATCAGAAAATGGAACTGAACCAAGGTATCGGTCTTGATAGCACTCTCACAAAGACGGGATATGCCGCTGATGCGGGCGTAGTTGGAGAAATAACTAATTCACTAAAGGAAGATATAGGTGACTTAGAAAATTTAAAGTATAGAGAATTATATGATAATCTTTTTTATGATTTTTTTGATATTGCCACTAATAAAAGCGGTAATATTAATGAATATGGAAATGCTCAGCATATATTTGTAGAGAATGTCTATTCAAATGGTGCCAAACTTGAAAGTGGAAATTATTTAGTTGCGCTCAAACTTACAAATATCAGTTTAAAAAGACAGGTTAATGTGGACGCAAGTTTTGCACTTTGTATTATAGACGGTTGGAATAAAAAATACTTGGGAGATATTCAATATTATAATGGTGAAAAAGAGTTATTTGTTTATTCCATTATAAATTTTACAAATGACAATAATATAAAAGTTTCTCCAGCTTTAATTTTAAATGGTGGCTTTGAGTCAAACTCCGAATATTCCTTTGATGTAGATACCATTGCTATCATAAAAAATAACACAAATGGATTACCTGAATCAATCTTTCATTATGGAAATAACAAGATATATCCTGTTTTTAATATGTATGGCAATCTATCTAATTTTAAAAATGCCTATATTCTGAATAAAAAATTGGTTGCTAATGACACAAGTGGAACATCCGATGTTTCGGCTCAATATACTGTTGCGAAGATGGGAAATACTGTAAATAAAATTATGTTAAAAGGTATTTTTGATACAAATACCACAATAGCTATTATTACAGAGCCTAACGGAATGACAAATGTTACAGATGTTACAAATAGGTCTATTCATGTTACGTTTAGTGCAAATGGTTGCTCGGTTGGTTATTTTGATAATAAAGCATTAACGAACATAAAAAATATATCTTGGGATGGAGACTATATAGGCAAAGAAGTAACTATTGGCTTTGAAATAAGTGGAAATGTTATTACAGTTTATCTGCCAAACGGAAACACTTTAACGGTAACTAATGAAAAGTTAATATCTTGTGGTGGAAAATATGCTTTGTGGGAGCATTATATGGGAGGGCTTAATAAAAGAATTTTCCATTCTGCACAATTTACAAAAATTTATGCAGAGGATGCTGACGGAAATGTTCTTTGTGATGATTTTAACAGAGAAAATGGTAGCATTGGGATTTCTCCGCAAGGTTATGTTTATGCTCAATTTACAAATGAAAATCAAACTGGATGGACATTTTAATCAATTAACAAAAGAGGGCTTTAGTTAACCATTAAAACTGCAGGCACAACGCATTTAATTATTATAAACAGTTGACAATAAATAACAGATATGGAGGAATCACATGAAAACGCAGAAAACAAAAGGATTTTATGACCGTGAAAATGATACGGTACATATTTTTATCCCACCTGCTCCGACAGAATCGGAGAGAGGTGGAATTACTGCAAAAGAAAAAACAACGGAATCTCTTGAGGTTGCAGTTGACCCAGGAACAGGAAAAGCGTATGTGGCGCTGGACGCTACTCTTTCCAAAACAGGAGAAGCGGCAGACTCAGCAGAAGTAGGGAAAAAGATTAGTGTCCTAAACGACATTATCTGCGGCACACCACATACAGATACCGTAGAAGAATATCTTAACCGCCAGAAAACAGGCGTGGTGTACCAGTCAAAAGAGTGGAAATCAGCGGTAAATCCGACAACTACGATTGAGAAGTTAGGCGTAAACAAGCTGATTCCATACGAACCGTCCACAGATACCGTAGAGGGTGCAGACGGATATGCGAACCGTCCAGAATTTCAGTGGTGGTACGGAAATTATATCCGCCACGACAATGAAGACTATGAACTGACCGCAATCGAGGGCGAGGATGGATATTCAGAGGCTGACACCGTAGACGTGTGCTCTTTCGGGCCTATGTTCTATTACCGGAAAGAAAATAAAGGAGATTATTTCCTCTGGTCTTGGTCTGATACACCGCATGAGGAACTGGGATTAAAGCCATTTCAGAAGAATGCTGATGGCTCCGTACCTGCTTATTGGCTTCTGTCTGCATTTCCATCTGTAGCCGGTTCTGACGGATTGCCACACTCGCAGCCCGGAAAGAAGATTTTAAGAAACCAGAGTTACGGAAATATCCATCAGAATTACCAGAGGAAAGGAGCCGGATACTTAGGATGCGGCAAAGAACGTCAGACTTTCTGTATGATTTTCAATGCGATCAAAGGCGGGCAGAAGAGTTCCAGAAAGATTTCACAGGGTGTAAACAACTGGAACTTCCAGCTCGATGCAGCAGAGCAGAGGTCGGAGAAGGCAACTTACTTCCCGGTAACAGCAGCACAGGCAGCAAACCTGGAAGTTGGATTATGTGTTTCTGTTGGATATGGTTCTAACAACAATGGTGCAGTAAATAAAGACCGCGGAGTCGGAACTATGCATTCCTACGCGGACGACGTAAAGATTCTTCGTATTGAAGACCTTGCAAGCGGAAACAAAGCAGTGTATCTGGATATTTCAGAAGGATTTACTACAGTACCTGTAAAACTTACGGATACCTTAAATGCGCCGATCACAATGTCTTCTATGCACATTCACACTGGCGAGACGAAGAAAGTAATTGGAAAGCATGACGGTGCAGCTGTATCAAACACATCAGCAAGACATCCATACAGAATTCAGGGTGTCGAATATCAGGTAGGTGCTTATCATGTAGCTGCAAATACAGTGATGGTATTCAAAAGTGATTACAGCAAAGATGTATATATCCGTGAAAAAGGAACTGCATGGAGTGATAACGAGAATATTGTCAAGAGTACATATAAACTTGTTGGAAACATACCTGCCAGTGCAGATGGCAAAGGAAGTGACTGGTGGGTTGGTGATGTAGAAATTGATGAAGAAACAGGTGCATGGTGGCCAATAGCCGCAACCGATTCTTCTGATCGAGGAATGGGAAGCAGAGTTTACGCCGGAGGAACAGCCACATCTGGAACCAGAGAATCACTTGAAGCCGGGCTCCTCTGGGATGGGGCGTTCTCCGGTTCCGCGTTCGTGGGTTGCTGGGGCGGGCTCTGGAATGACTGGTGGAGCTTCGGCTCCTGCGATTAAAAAGGCCCTTAGGGGTGAATTTTCCGAAGGAAAAGAGGGGGCTTCCCCTTAATTCCTTCCAAACACATACAAAAATAAAAGCATAAGGACTCATGGTGCAGCCGGGAACCTCAGGAATGGGACGAACTCCGGTTCCGCGTACGTGAATTGCAGGAACGGGCTCTGGAATGACAGGTGGAACTACGGCTCCTGATATTATTTATATCAAAACCAGTATTATTTGCATCATGTTTCACACCTGAAAAGGGTGTAGCCGAAAGGTTCTTTACGCATAAGCGTTAAAATAAGCAAGAAAGGCCAGCTGAAAGCCGGGGACGGCAAGTAAGGAATACAGTGTATGAGACTGTATTCGGGGCTAGTAGAAAAACCGGAAACCCTCTTTAAAATAATCGAATGAAAAGATATTGCAAGGCCATTGATATAACAGACCGCGGATTAATCAGCACAGCGGTATATAAATGTCTGAAGAAAAAGTACAAAAGAAATGATGTACTGAGATTACTTAGTACATATACGACTTTGGATGTTAATCAAATTTAATGCATTTTCAGAAGAAACGGAAAGAATGCCATTCGTTTTCTGGTGGAAGCAGTGATTGATGATATCCAGAATGAAATCATTAACTGGGACATTAAATTCCCTCCGGTATGGTACCGGGAAAAAGTAGACCCATCGTCCGGGAAAATCCGTAGAATCGGAATCCAGAATATAAAGCATCAGTTGTATGATTACATAGCAGTTATAGCATTGCAGCCTATTCTGAAACGCATTGGAGAGCATCAGTACGCTTCCATCAAAGGGCGTGGGACTCTAAAAGGTGCAAGGGACGTAAGAAGATGGTTGAGAAACCATAAGCTCACATTCGTTGCTCAGGCAGACGTAAAGAAATGTTATGAGAGCATAGATAGGGATAAGCTTATGCAATTCCTGGAATGCCACATCAAGAACGATCTGCTGATTAAATTGATCAGAAAATTGATTTACAGTTTTGAGAAAGGCCTGAGTATAGGCTCATATCTTAGCCAGTTTCTCTGCAATCTGTATATGAGCATCCTGTATCATCATGTTGCCGAAGGAATGTACCGTACCAGAAAGCACCGGAATGGATGCAGTGAGCGGATTAATCTTGTTAAGAAGCAAACGTTTTATATGGATGATACGCTGTTTGCCGGAACAAATAAGAAAGACATCAAGAAAGCAATGAAAATGTTCATTAGAAAAGCAAAAGATATGGGGCTGACCATTAAGAACACCTTCCGTATCTACAAAATAACTGGAACATTCGTGGATATGATGGGATACCGGATATATCAGCATAAAATGACTGTTCGCAGAAGAAACTTCCGTAGAATCAGAAGGGCATATAAAAAGGCCCTAAAATGTTATGAGACACATAAACCAATTCCATTTAAACTGGCAAAACGATGTAGTAGTTTCTATGGATTCCTGAAGAATACAAATAGTAAGCACATCCGGAAGAAATGGAAAGTAAAGAAGATTATGAAGATATGTAAAGGGGTGATAAAACGTGAAGAAAGTAAAATTTACACAGAAACAGCCATTGCTTAAGACGTTTGATTCCGGAGACGGAATTTATGTATTTATCTGTGCAAACGAAAAAGAAATCACAGAAGAAATACAGCAAGGAAATATATCAGAAGAATCACAGAGCCACACAGAAACAGTATACGAATATGACTGTAATGAATTTGTGACATCTGCAGATCGGCTTCCTGATATTGAGCAGAAGCCAAAAAAGTATCTTGACTATGTTCCAGAAACTAAAAAGAGCACAGAACAGCTTCTGGCAGAACAGTCAGAACAGATCACAGCGCAGGCAAAACAGATTGAGATGCTAAAAGAGTGCCTGTTAGAAATGAGTGAACAGGTTTATGCGTAGGAATTTAATCATTATGTTATTAAGCAAAGGAGATAAAGAAATGATGGCAAAATTATGGGTTACAGAAATCTTAAGCAAAGAAACAATTGAAGAAGCAAAAGAAGAATACAAGAGAACACCGAGACTCCTGAAAGAAAAGGTAAAAAAGCTTCTCGTTGATGCAGGCATGGAGGAAATTACTGAATAAATGACGAAGCTTCAGATCATTTCAAAACTCTGGCCTGTAATCTATGATATGCAATTAGCTACGAAGCCCTGGGAAGAGATAGACAAAGAGCTAGATATTCTGGAGTATAAATGCCGGAAATATGTGGATACAGACGATTTGGAGGAAATGCCATGAGAGGATTAAAACGGCAAAAACAAACAATATACTGGTCCAGAGCAACAGAAGACCTTGACGGGATAGACACAATCAAAACGTACCAAAAGCCAGAATTATATCACTTCTCCGTATCTGCGACCGCCGGAACGCCAGAGGAATTATCCGCCGGTTATATCCCGGACTACGACAGGTATATCACAAACTTCGACCGCAGCTTCAAGCCACAGACCGCCGATGTATTCTGGATTGATCGCAAGCCGGAACTGACCGGTGCAGGCGAACTTGTTTTAGGTGAAGACGGAGAGCCTACAGTACCGCCAGATTACCGTCTGAAAAAGATTCTCGATACCCAGAAAGGCAATGTGGCACGATATGGCATCAAGTATATAGGAGATGGTTCAGATGGCGAATAAGACTATCAAAATGGAATTGTCGCATAAATCTATACAGGACACAATAAAGCAGCTCAGAGCGTATCAGAAGTCACTTGCAAGCAAGAATGAAGAGTTTGTCCGCAGGCTGGTAGAACTTGGAATCCCGGTCATAGATGAAAACATAGCATTGGCACAAGGCGATTCTGACAAAAACCATAACACCTATATCAGAATCAATAACTTTGGCGATTATTCTCAGGCGACGCTTGTGTGTGAAGGCTCTGACCTCTTGTTCATTGAGTTCGGGTCTGGCATTTACTACAACACTCCTGCAGGAACCAGCCCACATCCTAAGGGGCAAGATTTCGGTTACACAATCGGTTCATACGGACAGGGGAACGGAAAGAATGAATCGTGGGTTTATTTTGCCGATTCTGGCGAATGGGTACGCTCTTACGGTACCGAAGCCACCATGCCGGTATATAAGGCAAGCGTAGAAATCATGCAGAGCATCAGAAAAATTGCAAAAGAAGTGTTTGCATCATGAAAGTTAATACCTGATAATACTGAATAATACCTCTGTCTTTGATATACTATAACATATAAAAGCATCTACCTGAGCGGTGGGTGCTTTTTTCATGCAAAAAAACATAGAAAAGGAGAATGTAAGCATGTTAGTAGAAACAATGATTATCAAAAAAGTAGAAACGAGCATTGTCACAAGCCTAGATGTCGCAGAAACTTTTGAAAAAGAACATAAAAGAGTATTGCAGGACATTAGAAATTTAGGATGCAGTGAAGAATTCGGACAGCACAATTTCGTGCTTTCCTCATACACAAGCATCCAGAATAAAAAACAACCTATGTACTGCATGACGAGAGATGGATTTACGCTTCTTGTTATGGGATACACTGGCGAAAAAGCCATGAAGTTCAAAGAAGGATACATTCGCCAATTCAATGCAATGGAAAAAGTTCTTTTAGGAAAAATCAGAGAACGAGACAAAGGCATTGCAGTAAGACAAGCGTTGACCAATGCACTTAAAGAATCTCAAGAAAACGAGAGAATGCACGGTCATGCATATTCGACATACACAGATATGGTATATCGTACATTGTTTGGCAAAACTGCAAAACAACTTAGAGAAGAAAAAGAAATTTCTACTAAAGACAATCTAAGAGATTTCCTTACCGAAGAAGAGCTAAAAGCTGTCCAGTCAAAGGAAATGCTTGTTAGTGGTTTGATTGACTGCGGATGGGGATATTCTCAAATAAGAGATTTCCTTAATACCAGTCTCAGAATATGTTAGAACAGGCGGTGTGATATAAAATGCCAGACACGATTAACAACCCAGTATCAGAAGTATTTTCTAGGTGGAGCAAAGATATTCAACCAACAGTCGGCAAAGGCAATTTTTCCATGGAAAAAAGCCAGACAATAGCATCTGGTAAAACAAAATACGCCAGATTGTTCATGATGGGGAATCCCACGCAGTCAACAAGTCTTGAAGGTCACGAATGCGCAACAGTTCTTTCATTTCAAACGGAAAGTTACGCATCTGGGACAAAGGCTTTATCGACTGCATACGAAATCGACAGCAAAAGTCATCAGGCTATGGTTTCGATGGGCTTTCGCCGGACATACGGGCCGGAAGAAGTCGCAAACTCCGAAAAGAGTTTCAAACGAATCATAAGCCGGTACAGCAGAATTTACACCGGGCAATTATTGGAAGTGTAACAGCTTCTATTTTTTATACCAAAAAGAAAGGAGAGTGTCCTATGAGTAAAGATAAATTACAATGGCTGAAAGCTGCGGGAATCAGAGCTGTTAAGACAATTGCTCAGACAGCAGTTGCGACAATCGGAACCGCAACAGTCCTTGGAAGCGTTGACTGGAAGATGGTCGTATCCGCGTCCGTTCTTTCCGGCGTTTTATCCTTGCTTACATCTGTAGCAGGGCTTCCAGAACTGAAAACAGGCACAGATGAATAGAAAGGACGGTGATCCTTTTATCTCCCGGATGCAGGGTTACGCATCAGAGCCATGTGGCTCTTTTTTATTGTGATTTTATAGCTGAAAAGCAGAAAGGAGCCGAATATGGCAGAAAAAGGAAATATAGCAGGCGTAAGTACCGTTGGTTCGCTTACTGGATATGCAGTCGAAACAACAGCAGGTACTAAACCGACAACATTTAAACTTCTTCACAGAATCAATGCTTCTGATGAAATCAAAATTGACGTGGAGACAATCGACGCTTCCGCACTTGAAGATGAAGTCGAAAGAACTATTGCAGGACGTGGTTCTACAGGTGGTACATTCAACGTAACTGTGAATGTAACTGATGAAACTATCACTGAATGGGAAACCTTAATCAGCGAATATAAAACAGGAAAAACAGATGGAAAATCTATGTGGTATGAAGAATATTTCCCGTCTCTTAAGAAAGCATTCTTCACAAAAATCGAGCCACCGACAATCATTCCTAAACCGGCGAGAGATCAGAATGGCCTGTTAACCGTTGAAATGTCTCTTACTATCAATGAATATGTCGGCCCGAGTGAAGCAGTAGTTCCAACTGACAGCGGCCTTTAAACACATTTGGGAGGACAAATAATATGTATAAAGTTTTAAAAATCGGCGGCAAAGACTACAAACTTGAATATGGAATTGAAGCATCACTGTTTGATGATTGTGTGAAATCCGTAATGAATATGCTGGTTTCCACAAGCGGTGGAACGGACAGGAGTCTTAAGGAAATGGTTTCTGGAATGAGTAGTATTCCAAATACTGCACTCAATGCGTTCTATGCCGGATTACTTCAATATCACGGCAACCATTCTGACGGTGATGGCACTGTCCCGGACTTAGATACCGCCAAAAAACTTGCAACACAGTATATGACCGAACATAAAGATGATGAGCAGGGTAACTTCTATGGCCTTTTCGCCATGTGCATTGAACAGATGGAGGAAGATGGTTTTTTCAAGTTAACCGGTCTGGAAACCTTCATGGACAACATGAATGCGGCAATGGACTCTGTGAAAGCGAAGAAAGCGCCGAAGAAGCCAACAGATCACCTGAAAAAAGCTACAGTGAAATAATCTGGGATGAATTATATCCAATGGCTGTGCGCATTGGGATGTCAAAAAAAGAATTTCTTAGGAGCACTCTTAAGGACCTGAGAATCCGTATAGAACAATATGGAATCTTAAAGAACGAAGAAATTCAGTCGCAGTTGATAAACATGGACTATCAGTCGTGGCTGACCGGATTGTACGTGAAAACAAGTGTTTTGTGTACATTGTTCCCGAGAAAGGTTAGCTATCCGAGCAAACCAATTACGCAGGAAAAACAGAATAATTGGGTTGAACACAATCCAGATATGCCAAAGAAATCAGAAGCAGAACTAAGACAAGAAGAACGTTACTACGAACTTCTTATCAGGCAGGCAAATGCAAATATATCTGAAATAGGTAATGAAAAGGGCAAGCAGGATGAATAGTAGTCTTGCTTGCCCTTTATTTTTTTTGAAATAAAGGAGGTGCTTATATGCCTGACAACACAATAGATAGCCTTGCGATAGAGGTCAGCAGTAACGTATCAAATGCAAGTAAATCCATTGATGATTTATGCAATAAACTGAATCGCCTGAGCAGTCGTATGTCTGAGAGCATCAAGTATCTCAGAGACTTTTCAGCTTCCGTCGGTACGGTCAACTCTGCTGTTCAAGCACTTAAATTGGACAGGCTTGATTTATCAACGATAAACAGTCAATTGCAACAGTTTACGCAGTCCATGAGTGCGCTCGGTAGCCTGAACTTGAGAAACAACGGATTAAACTCATTCGTAAATGCAATCCGCAGATTGAACGAAACATTAAATTCCACAGGTGATGTGTCTGGAAAGATTCAGAGCATGATTTCTGAGCTATCCACGCTTGGCAGTATTCCAGACGTATCAAACAACGTGAACCGGTTTATTTCTTCGTTGGCAAGATTGGCGAATGCAGGCAGCTCTATTGATGCAGTTACATCAAAACTTCCAAATCTTGGTGAAGAACTTAGAAAAATCATAGTTTCATTCTCTGGAATAGGTAATATTTCTCAGCCAATTAATACATTTGTTCAGTCAATATCTCAGTTGGCAAATGCAGGAGATAAAACCGGAAAGACAGCAACTCAGCTTAATGATCTGGCAAATAGCCTAAAATCATTCTTCCAGACGATGAGTACCGCTCCTAGAATCAGTAGCAGTACAATTCAAATGACTCAGGCTGTTGCTCAGTTGGCAAATTCTGGGGCGAATGCCGGTAGAGCGGCAAGGTCTACTGCAAGTGCATTTTCAGGATTGGGACAGGGTGCGGCCACTTCGACAGGAAAGGTCAGAAAACTTGCAAACGCCGTTGGAAGTGTAGGAAGCAAGGCAAAGAAAAGTTTGCCTAGCATCATGTCTCTGGTGGCAAAATTCTGGACGTTGAAATTTGTTGTTGGAAAATTTGGAAGCGCAATTGAAAGTTCCATGAATTTTCTCGAAGATTACAACTACTTTCAAGCGGCGTTTCGTCAGGTAGCAGATAAAGCAGGAGAAACTTGGTCAGAGGCAGGCTATGATTCTGCGGAAGCTTATGCAAATTCATTTAGTAATAGAGCTAGAGAACTTACATCCAAAATGTCTGGGTTCAATGTTTCCGATAATGCGATTTTGACCGCAAATAAATCAGGTAAATCACTCGGTATGGACCCGTCCATGCTCTTGAATTATCAAGGCCAGTTTGCACAGTTGTCGTCCTCCATGGGAACAACTTCTGAACAGGCATTAAAACTGTCGAATGCACTGACTATGATCGGTGCTGACCTTGCATCTGTTAAGAATCTTGATTTTAGCACAGTTTATGAGAACTTATCCTCTGGATTAGTAGGTATGAGCCGTGCTGTAGACAAATATGGTGCAAACATTCGTGTGGCAAACTTACAGCAATATGCGGCAAATCTTGGTATACAAACGTCTGTTTCTAATATGGACCAGGCAAGTAAGGCAATGCTGAGAACGATAGTAATACTGGATTCCACCCGGTACGCATGGGCGGATATGGCAAATACGATAAATATGCCAGCCAACCAGTTACGTATACTTCGTGCAAACTTAGTATCCTGTGCCAGAGCATTAGGTAACATCTTTATGCCTGTAGTTGCGGCAGTGCTTCCATACATCAATGGTCTTGTGATCGCATTCCAGAGACTTTTGACATACATTGGTTCGCTTCTTGGAGTTGATACCAAAATCGGAAAAATGTTCGGTTCTATCGGTGGTGGAAGTGAAAATCTCTCGAATGCACTTGATTCCATAGACGATTCTGGAATTTCGGACGTAAATGATGCTACAAAAGATACAGACAATAATCTGAAAAATGCAACCAAGAGCGCAAAAAAATTAAAACAGTTCCTCGCATCCTATGATGAACTTGAAATTATGAGCAAAGACGATAGTTCTCTGTCAGACCTTGCAAATTCTAAAATTAAAACGCCAAAAATTGACACATCTGCAATTGATGCAGGAATCCTCAACGATGCACTGGATAAACTTTTGAACGAATACCAGAAGAAATGGGATGCTGCCTACAACTCCATGGAAAACAAGGCTATGGCGTTCGCTAATAAGGTCACAGACACATTTAAGAAACTTGCAAAAGCCGCAGAACCTACCACAAAAGCACTGAAAAATCTTTGGAACAATGGATTGAAGCAGCTCAGAGATTTCACATGGACAGCATTAAAAGATTTCTGGAATCATTTTTTAGTTCCGCTTGGCAAGTGGACGCTTGGGGAAAAAGGATTACCACGACTAATCAATGCTTTTAACGATTTTCTTGTGAAAATCAACTGGGACAAAATCAATGCTTCCCTTGTACAGTTATGGGGTGTATTAGAGCCATTTGCTGAGAATGTCGGAACTGGCTTACTTGATTTCTTCGATGATTTCTTTGACAAGGCGGCAGATGGAGTTAATAAACTTCCTGATCTGATTGACAGGTTCAAAGAGTTTATCGCAGCATTCTCACCGAAGCAAGCACAGTCTATCGGATATTTCCTCGGACAGCTCCTGACAGCTTTTGTAGCATTTAAAGGGCTTACATGGTTTGGAAGTATTTTCGGTAAAGATGGAGCGATAGGCAAAGGAATCACCATGTTAGCAACGCATCCATATGCTTCGATAGCGGTAGGATTAGGCCTTACCGTTGCTGCACTTGATAAATTTGGAGTAATTGATGTTGATTGGGACGGGTTATGGACAAGAATCGGGAATCTCAAAGACGTAATTGTGAATTTCATCAAAAACATTGATTGGGATTCGTTAATAAAAACAATCGGCGATGTATGGGATGTATTCCAGCCATTTGCTGAAGGATTCGCAGATGGATTTATCAGCTTTTTCGATATAATGCTGAACGATATTGGTGCCCCACTGATTAATACATTAGTAAGCGTCTTAGATGCTTTCGCAAAAGCCTTAGGAAAGCTTGACGATAAGCAGATAGAAGCTCTTGGCGAAGCTCTAGCACGGTTTTTTATTATAAGGGGAAGCATTAAGTTTGCCCGAAATATATACAATGTAGTCAGTTCTATCAGCGCACTCAGAACAATCTTCGGTGGGTTAGGAACGGTTCTTTCCACAGCCAGTGGTGCATTGCAGACATTCTTTGGCTCTGGACTTGGTTCTACGCTTGCGGCAGGATTCGCAGACAGCATGGTTGTCTTAGGAACTGCAATGGCAGGTTTCAACCTCGGAAAGTGGATAAGTGTTAATCTGTTCGGCGGCGAAGATAAAACTTTTGGAGAGTTTTTGGAAGATAATGTATTCGGATATCAAAAAGGAGATTTTACCGGTGCTATCAACGAATGGATGAAAGATATATTCGGAGTCGGTAATAAACTTACAGAGGATGATTTAAAGGTATTTCAGGAATATGAAGATGCTATTCTAGGTTTGGTTCACGCAAGCCAGATTTCAGGCGAACAAGCATATCCTTTATTAACATTCCTTTCCGAATTGAAAGATAACGGATATAGCACAGAACAGGCGTTGTTTGAACTTGAACTCAAACTCAATAATCTTGGAGTTTCATCAGAGGACTTCGAGAATGCGATAGCAGGAGTAAACAAACCAGTCAAAGACCTTGGAGATACAGCGGAAACATCCTCTAATCAGTTTTCAAATATGGCTGATCGGATTAACAATGTGTCGTTTGAGGATATCTCAGAACAGCTTACAGGATTCCAGACGCTTATCCAGACCGTTGACTTTGCAACTCTGGTAACAGATACGGCAAACGCAATTGATGAGATGGGCGGCATCTGGGAAAATGGAAAACAGATTCTCGGAGAAAAAGCATTACAGATTTATCAGGAAATTTCAAAGGGATTAGAACCGGATGATAACGGCTACTATACTTTAGCAAACGGACAGATGGTGCAGTTTGGAAAAGGTATTTCTGATTATGAAAGCACTCTACAAAGTACAATGGATTCAACTTTACAGGGGGCAATCAACGGCGTTCTGGATAACAATTCTGGTTTTGAATTAGTCACAGAACTCGGAAAGAATCAGATTCTTGCCGTAGGTAGTGGGATTGAGCAAAACGGCAGTAAAGTCACTGAAAAGCTTAACTCAACAATTCAATCATCTGCGAAAGGTGCAGAAGAAACTGCGAAATCAAGCGGCAAAACCCTTGGAAGCAACATTGCAGAGGGATTACAGACTGGAATTAACGGGAAGAAAGAAAGCACAAAGACTTCGATTCTTGATCTAATGAATAACAGCGTAAAAGCCCCTGCACAGGAAGCAGTAGACTCCCATTCTCCGTCCAGATGGTTCAAGCAGCTTGCAGAGTACTGCGGTCAAGGATTCCGAAACGGATTAGAGCCGGGCTTTTCTGCGTCGTTCACATGGTTCGGAAGAATCCGAAGCAGAATCAGCAATTCCATTGGAAACCTGTATAATATCGGTTGGAACTCTATTATTGGCTTAAATAATGGAATTGTAGGCGCGGCACAACAGCTTTATGCAAATGTGCAAAAAATCGCACAAAATATATCAAATACGTTCCGCAAAGTTCTTAAGATTCATAGCCCGTCGCAGGTAATGATGGAACTCGGTGGATTTACCGTTGAGGGATTCCAACTCGGTATGCAGAATATGCTTCCGAAAGTTGAATCCACCATCAATGATATAAGCGCCGAAGTGCAAAAAATTAATACACCAACCGCAGACATTATCACAAAGAGTGCATCCTATCAGGAAATAAAGAGCAGAATGTCAGTTGATACAGATGATTTTGTGGATGATATGCGAAAAGAAATCATGGCAATCAGCAGTAACACGTTTGACAATAATCAGATGATCGGGCAGGCGGTCAAAAACGCTCTGAACGGTATGGCAATATATGCAGACGGGCATCTGATTGGGTATCTGAAAGAAGAAAATCAGCAGTTCAGAAACCGTAATGGCTACGGACTGTTTGAAGGGTAGGTGATAGAATGAGTGACTTTATTGCAGGAAGTAGTTTCCAAGGTTATTTTTTAAAGTTCGGGGGAAGCGTTCTCCCGAACAAATTCTTAGCCTACGATGATTATTCTGCAACTCCAAACCAGAGAACAGAGATAGAAGCATACAGGGACTTGAATAATCTCTTGCATAGGGACACAAGCCCGAATTTCAAGACAAAAATAGACTTCAACACGCGCCCTATGTGGTTGCCAGATAAAATTAAAATGCAGTCTGTTTTCAAATCAGGCTTAGTCAACAAGGCGCAGCGGAAATACAAAGTTACATACTGGGACGATGAAGAAAACACCTATAAAACAGGTGTTTTTTATATGCCTGATATTGAGTATAAACCTATCAGAGTTGTAGGAAATAACATTTTGTATAACAAAATCAGAATCGCACTGATTGAATACTAACAACCAGAGTGCATGGGTGTCACAGCTCATGTGCTCTTTTATTTTATAGACGGGAGGAAAACTATGGCTACACCTGTAAGCATTGTGGCAAAAAGTTACTCTAATACATGCTATTTTGTTGGAGATACAAGCAATGTAAGAGTAAAAAGTATAAAAGTAACTTATGATGATGAAACAGTAGAAACAATAACAGATGGCTATACGGTATCTCAAATAGACACATCTGAAGCGGGAGAAAAAAAAGCAAAGGTCGAATATTTGGGATTAACCGCAGAAATTTCCGTTATAGTATTGGATTCATATAATGTTCAGGCAGGTACTCCAAATTTAGAAGATGTAACAATTACACTTAATCTTGACACAGGGATTATGAATATATCGGGCATAGGAGAATTTTTAAGTTTATATAATATTGATAATACCCCAAATTCAATAAGTTCTCGTATAAAATCATTAAATATCGGATACGGCATTACTAAAATCCCGAGCGGATGCTTTAGCGGAAATGAAAATCTCGAAGAAATTTTATTTCCAGACACTTTAGTTGAAATTGAAGGAGGAAATTTTTATAATTCTCCTAAAATAAACAAACTTACATTTCCAGAATCTCTAAAGAGAATAAATGGTGGATGTTTTGGATCACTTCCCAGTTTGGAAACAATAATATTTAACGAGGGACTTGAAACGATAGATGGCGGATCGTTTATTGGGTGCCCATTGATTACGGATTTAATTCTTCCGTCTACATTAAAAAATATGCCATATAGTTTTCAAGGAAATACTCTTGAAAATTTGGTAATAGGTGGAGAAGGCGCGCCTTTTCTGCATAGTGGTGAGAATGGAATAATTGGCATTTCTGCAAAAAATATGACCATTCGCGGAGGCACAATAGGCATTAGCGCATTTTATGGAAAAACAGACATAGAGACTGTTACTTTAAATGGAGGGGTAAAGTTTGATAGCACTGGTCAATTTCAAGGATGTTCTAATTTATCAAATATAACTATAGACAATGGAGTCGCAAATATTCCGGCAAATTGTTTTTCTAATTGCGCTATTGAAAACGTTATTCTTCCTGACAGTGTTTTAGAATTAGGGCAAAATTCTTTTTCTGGATGCACATCTTTAAAGAATATAACATTATCTAAAAATATAAAAAAGATTCCAAATAGTTGTTTTAGCGGTTGCGGATTTGAGACTTTTACAATTTCTGATGATTTGGAAATTGAAGAACTTGAAAATGTTGTATTTCAGGGATGCTCCAATTTAAAAATGGTGTATATCGGGAAGAATGTAAAAACAATCGGACCGGGTTGCTTTGCTTCTATTGGCTCCCCTTCGACTATAATTCAAATTAATCAGAAAAAAGATGCTATTTCTGGTTCTCCATGGGCGGCTTCAAATGCGACGGTGGAATGGATAGCCAAGGAAGTTGTTAAAATAGAATTGACATCATTACCAGATAAATTGAAATACAAAGATGGAGAATCTTTTGATAGCTCTGGCTTAATTGTGACAGTAACTTATGATGACGGAACAGTGCAGGAAACGACAAATTATACGCTTTCTTTGCCGGATATGTCAACTGCCGGAACTAAGACTGTTACTGTAACATGTGGTAGTCAGACAGCTACATTTGATATAACGGTTATTTCTATATCTAAAATCGAAGTCACCACACCGCCAACCAAACTAGAATATCACAAAGGTGATGCCTTAGACACAACCGGAATGGTAATTTCTGCAGTCTGGACAGACGGCTCAAAAGAGGTTCTGACAGATGGATATACGGTGTCAGACTTAGACAGCACTGAAACAGGCGAAAAAACTATCACGATCACATATCAGACATTCACAGCAACATTCACTGTAGAAGTCGTGGCAGATACTACCGGAATCCGAATCACAAGTTTTCCGTCCAAGGTCTACTATAAAATCGGAGAAGCATTCGACCCGTCTGGGCTGACTGTCGCAGAAGTAAGACAGGATGGAACCGAGAAAGAAATCACAGATTATGATATTTCTGGCTTCGATAGTTCCACCGCAGGTTCCAAGACTATCACGGTTTCTTATAATACAACAACCAACGGTGTTTCCAAATTTGTCGGTTCTGATAGCTTTCAAATTAAAGTCACAAACGATGGAAAAAACCCATTTGACGACAGTTCAAGTGGTGACTCTGGCGGTGGTTCTGGTGAAATCGAAGAAGAAAAAACCGAGCCAATAAATGTAACAGTACACTGGATTAACGGTGAATTTGCTGACCTTACAAATGAAAATATCGACCAGAATACACTTACTTTGCAGGAGTCTATTTGTTCTGAAAGCTATTTCATTTTCGGCGGTTGCGTCTGCAATCAGATAACATTTCAGGCTCATCACGATCAGTTCAATGGTACTTCGGAAGAATTTTATCCCTCTGGAAAAATCGAAGTCTACATTGAGCGAAAAAAAACAAAAATCAAAATTTTCACAGGTGAAATCGACAGTGCAGAGCGGAAAGCAAATTCCCTGACGCGTAATTTTATTGCATATGATTATCTGTATAAATTACGAAATACTGACATTGCAAGGTGGTATAAGAACCAGACGACTGATAAGAAGAAAAAGCTGACCCAAAAGCAATTCAGAGATAAATTATTTGAGTTTTTAGGGCTTGAACAAGTCAGTACAAAGTTACATTGGGACGACACCTATGTCCCTGATACAAATAACTCAAATGAAATGAACGTAGTAAATATTCTGAAAGATTTATGCTTGCAGAATGACCGTTTTGGATGGATGAACAGGGATGGCAAGTTTGAGTATCTGAAACTTCGCCAGAACAGTTACAGATACGGGCAGACCACCGGTAATCAGAACATTTATAAATACTACAACAACGAAGAAATTCACCTCGATACATTTAAAAGTTTTACCGCAAAAGAGGGCAGAATCTGGTTCCCAAATATTATATTTTGTGACCCTGACCCGAATAGAGCCTTTGGCTTTACACAAGGCGACTATACAGCGCAAGAAGCGTATGATAACAACGTTTATTACAATAGAAATAGCTTCTTTGTAGGAAATGAAGACTGGCTGAATTACGTTTGGAACGCTGACGAATATGGCGGTATTTCAAGGTCTGAACCAATTATGAAGATTTGCTATGGCGTATTCGTAAATCAAGATTTGCGGAAATATTATCGTGCGCAGGGATATACCGCCGAGGTTCAGGGAAACCCACTGAACATGGTTGGACAGGCAGTCGAACTCTACTATAAAAAGCAGATTCAGCACGACAATCAGGAGCCTACAGAACTGCAATGGTACGTTCATTCATACATCATGAGCAGGACACTCAAAATCGGCGCTACAGACATGATTGACACCTATTCTGCCAATAATGCACCGTTCAACAGCAATAGCCGACAACTTGGAAAAGACACGCCTGAGATATCCGCAACCGTCAACCGCACCCGATCAGAAATGCCGACAATCAGCTATGCGGAATTTACGGACGGTTCGGATTCTGAATTTTCACCGGCAATGATTTACGATTTTACGGATGGTTCTGGCGGTTCTGGAAGCGCTTCTGAGCAATTAAAAAAGGCACAATTAAGGTGTGTAAAGCGAATAAAAAAAGCTGATTACGACGCTCTTGTAGCCGCAGGAACTGACCGAGCAGATACATTGTATTTCACATTTGAGGAGAAATGATAGGATGATATATAAGGCATTTTTGAACAGACAGGAAATCACTGGGTTTCCTGTCAAAGGCAAGGAAACGAGTGAGATATGGGGTGGCGATACATTGTTGTGGAAGAAATCGGGAGCTCAGGATTATTTCAAATTTGAATATGAGGGCACGATTATTTTTGGAATTAAAGGGACAAACATTTCTATTGATTGGGGCGACGGCAAGAAAGAAACATTTTCCAATGAATATGAAAATGCCAAATTAAGCAACAAAGATAATTACATTACCCATATTCCTATAAGTGACGGTAGACATATAACAGAGATATACGGAACAAACTTAGAGGTTCAGTTTGGATATAACTGGATTAGCACTACCTTTGGAGCATTAGCACTTACAAAAGTTTTGTCCCCACTTCCTAGAAGCTCAAGTAAACTCTTAGCGTATAAGTTTTATGAATGCGAAAATCTCGAAAGCGTTCCAGAAGATTTATTTAAAAATTGTGGAGACGCGACAGGCGCTCTTCAAACTTTTATGGATACGCCTAAGTTGAAAACCATATCTGAAAAATTGTTTGATTATACTCCTAAATTACAAACTGCAACATGGACTTTTAGAGAATCAGGAATAGAAATAATTCCGGGAAAACTTTTTTCAAAGTGTGAAGAACTGAATGGCGCGACATCTTGTTTTGAAGATTGTACTGGCTTAAAAACAGCAGGCGACGGTTTTTTGTCAAAGCAGAAAATGATTGTTATGCACGGAATTTTCACAGGATGTTCAAGCCTAACTAAAGTGGGAGAAGATTTCTTCAAGAATGCCGATCCCCTTTCAAGTGAAAATGCATGGGGATTTAACAGTGTTTTTTCTGGATGCACTGAGCTGACTCAGGCTCCTAATTTCTATGCAAAATTTCCTACATTAACTAACACACAAAGGACTGGTCGATGCTATTACAAATGCGAAAAATTGCCGTTTTATTCATCTCTTCCTGATAGATGGAAATAACTAAAATCATTGAGTTTTCACCCCAAATATGCTGTAATAAACCCATAAAAATTCGCATCTGATTCTTAAAAGAATTCGGAGTCGAGCGGAACGAGTCAATCTGAAATGGACTCAATCCCTCGGCTCTTTTTGCTTATTTAGATATTAATTTCAGCAAATAAGAAGCTTAAAATTGCAAATAAGAGCATGATTTTTCGAAAATATGAAATAAGCCCTTATTCGCCAAAATAATCTCAAAATCTCAGTCCCGAACGTACTAAAATGTAACTATATTAAAAATAAAAAATGAATAATTTGTAAACGTAAATTTTACTTGTTTTCAGAATAAATCAATCATCTGAGAAAATAATAAAATCCAGAAATAAATATTCTGTCAAAGAGCAATTTTCGTTTACATAATATCTCAATGTAACGTTACAATAACGTTACCAGTAACGCAATGTAACGCGATAGAATAAGAATAAGAAATAGAATAAGAATATAATTAATATATATACGAGATATATATTAATCGTCGAATAAGCACTATTCGACCCTGACATTCTTAACTCGTTTCAGCCCAAGGCAAACCATTTTTATTAGCAACCTTGTATTTGACTCATATAGCGATTTTATGTGCGATTCGATAAAATCCTAGAATAACATATAAAAATTGATTTTAGTGGCAAATACGGAGCTTACAAGGCATATTTAACAGAAAGGAGCAACGCGATATGACAAACGAACAGAAAACAGTTCTCAGGAAGATTATTTATGCGGTCGAAACTGGCGGACAGGTTTACGGACAACAGGATTATTCGGACTTCACGGAAGCCTATACGAATAACTCAGATGAACACGCAATTACAATCGGTGCAGGAGCGTGGTACGGAACCGAAGCCAAGGCACTTTTGGAACGAATTTACGATGCCGACCCGGAACAGTGGGAGAAGATAGACGAAGTCAGACTTTTGGAACAAGTTCAGACCGCTAATTGGGAATGCTTCAATATTTCCAGACTATCACAACTTGCCGACACTATAGTTGCCCTTATTTCGTCCGATTTGGGCGTTAAATGCCAAGATAGCCTTATGGATGAACAATTAGCCATCTATGCAGACGAAGCCATTAAACAGGGCGTTACGGACGCTAGAGCGCAAGCTATGTGTGTGAACTTTAGACACCAAGGCGGACAGGGAGCAGTAACGAGGATTCTGGCAAAGACTCAGAAGCCATATACGCTCGATAATCTCTATGCAGCTTGTCAGACGGACACAGGGAATCAAGTCGGGGCATATGAGAGCAGGCAGAGATTTGTTTATGGCGCATTAAAGACATATTTTCCAGAAAGTGAGGAGACAGACATGAACGCAATTGATAAATTAATCCAGATCGCAAAGAATGAAACCGGATATCTTGAAAAGGCAAGTAATAGTCAGCTTGATAGTAAGACAGCAAATGCCGGAGAAAATAATTATACGAAATATTGGCGTGATATTAAGCCGGATTATCAAGGACAGCCATGGTGTGCTGCATTTGTTTCGTGGTGCATGATGAAAGCATTCGGCTTAGACACAGCGAAGAAACTTTTGAAACACTGGCCATACGTTTATTGCCCGACAATGGCGGATTTGTTTACTCTGAACGGCAATCCAAAAGTCGGAGACATTGTTATTTTCTACAGAAACGGAGAATTTACGCATACTGGAATCGTAATAAAAGTGTCAGGAGATCGGTTCTGGACAGTCGAAGGAAATACTTCTGGTGGCTCTACAATTATCGCAAATGGTGGTGGTGTATGCCAGAAAAGTTACTACAACAGCAACCTTCCCGGAACAAAATTCTGCACTCCAAATTACAGTTTAGTTAAAAATACAACGTCAGTTTCAGACTCAGATACAGTCAAAAAACAGAACACTAGAGCCTACATTGCGCAGATTAAAAAAGGCACAAAATGTTATACAAAATCAAACAAAAACAGCCCATCTAAACTGTTCCCAAAACTGAAAAAAGGTGCAGTTGTAGAGGTGATGAAGTACACGGAAACCGACAGTTCAGGGCTGAAATGGTACTTCATCCGCATCCCGCATCCGACAGAAGGGTTTGTTTTTGAATTTGTTCCAAAGGGAACGTTTACCAGAATCACAGAAATTTCTAAATGACAGTTGTAATATGACTTTTATAATGCTATAATAAAATGTGTTTGATATAGTAGTTCGTATTGCAAACCTTTTATTTATTAAGTGTTAACAATGAGAATGACCGCCAATTACTCCTTCCCGGGTTGGCGGTCATTCTTCACTGTCAACTTATGTAATTTTCATATTTTTCTTTGATTTCTTTTGACCCATTCTGTCTTATCTGGACAATGTCCCCAGAATCCATGACGAAATTATCACCTGCCGACTGAATATGATCCATGTTCACCAGATAACTCTGATGGCAACGTAAGAATCGCTTATCAGACAGCTTTTCTTCCAGATCGTTCAGCTTGCAAGTGGTCACGAAACATCGGTTATTTGTAGCGAAAATATGGCAAACTCTTGCCTGACTTTCGACGTACTCAATTTCATCGTATTTGAGCCGGTTTATCTGCCTACGGAATTTGAACGTCAATGTTTCATCCCTCATCTGTGACAGAATCTCGTCAATAGCCCGGTATATTCTGCCGTATTCCTTGCCCTTGACCGCATACTGCATAGCGCCGACGTCAAACGCTTCTTGCAGATGAGAATCGTCGGCTGTCCAGAATATAATCTTTCCATCATATCCAATATCCCGGAGCCGGTTCGCAATCTCCAAACCGTTCTCATTTTCCAGAATCATATCCAGTACAATTACATCGTACCATTTACCCTCTTTCACATCTTCAACAAGCGGATAACCTGCCGAATACTCGCTAATTTCATACCGGTAATCTCCTTTGCGCCGCAAGAATCCCGATATGTGCTCTTTAAACAAGTCAACTTCAAGCTGATTATCGTCACATATGGCTATTCTCATATGCGCGCCCTCCTTTCGTAGTCTCAATTTTGCCAAAATACGCAATGATTTTGACAGCACACACATTTTTCTTCCTGTTCGTGGTATTATTGTCCCACAAACAAAGTGTAGCACTTAAAATTGTTAGTGTAAAGCGCTAAAGTTTGACATAATTCGCAAAATATGGTTTCTGTGTCCGGGAGGATGTGTGGATAGAGAGACTGCCTGCGAGAACGACAGGCAAAAGAAAGAGGGGCGGTTGCCCCTCTTGTTTATTTCGCTAAATACAAAACTGAAACAGTATCTATTTTTACGCACATTCCATTCTCTAACGGTAGATTCCCAATTTCACTGGAATACAAAGAATTAATGCTTTCTAAGTCAGAATCAAGACTTTCTTTATATTTTTTTGAAGCGACATGGTATTCTTCTGAATGTTCGTAATCATCATTCTTATAATCATCGTAGCTGTCATATACGCTGATAATTCCTGCTCCGTCGGTTATTGAAAAGGTGTACTTTCCGGCAGGAATATCTTCGCCAATAATATAAACACCTGGATTTAGCCTGCCGGTATTATCAAGAGAATCGTTTTCCTGAGAATTAGAATTTTCGCTTTCCACGTCTTTTAAAACAGCTTCTTTTAATTTAGTTCCGTCTGAAAGACGCGTGATTGATAGCGAATCATCCCAAATTGAGCAAGCCAGAGTATCATTTTTGAAATTCCAAACGTTTGTTAGAACTACTCCATCATAACCGCTCTTATAGAAATCATCGGTAACATAATCATAATCATACCAATCCTGCTGAGATGCTTCCGACAATACACTGGAAACCTTTGAAGCAAATGTGCCAACTTCATCATCTGGCACGTTCTCACTTATAACGATGCTTAGATGCAAGGATTTAGTGTTTTTGTCAATCACACATTCAGATGCTTCGACAAACCCATCTTCACCATTGATCTTATTAAGCATTTCATTAATGTTGTCAAAGGAAGTAGCACTGGCATTGACAGGCGAAATGCATAAAAAAGCACACATCGTTATAATTCCGCAAACTCTCTTTTTCATAAAACCCTCTTTTCTGCTAAAGAAATCTCATATACTGCACTGCAATAAAAACTACTTCAATAATTCCGACAATAATTCCGAACCATGAGCCAATATGCCTATATTCCTCTTTCTTTGTGCCAATATCTACTAATCCTACAATTGCTCCTGCCAGAGCCAGTGGAAACGACAGGATAATTGGCAATGGAAGAATGAATGCCACACCTGCCAGAATACAGGAAATGACGCTCAGGGTTGAATCTTTCTTCTTTTCGCCTTTGCTCATACAATCCCCTCCCTTGTTAAAATTTTATAATATTATACCACCTCATACAAACTGTGCATAGTAAAATATTAAAAAAGTAGATTATTTTTGTAGAAAAACTCCATGATTTTACACTTCCCGGAAAAATCACACAAGTTTGTGCTATAATGCGTGATATATTTTTAGAAAGAGTTGGTAATAATGAAGAAGAACAGATACAGGATAGTCGTACTCATCCTGATATTTTACGAAATATTCTGTGCGGTGCATATACCGTCACATGATATAGCAGAACGGCACCGCAGAGATGTGCAGATCACAAAGGAAGTTACGGAACAAATTTGTTCCGCCCAGATGCAGGAGTTGAACGAGATCAAAGAAATTTGCAATGTCAGATGTTATATTTGTGAAAGCGCAATTTTCTTTGGAATTGAGAAGTTTGCCTATGAAATAACAAAAGTCCATGTGTATATTTGGCAGTTGCCACGGGGAAATATTGATGGTATAATGTTGAAAACGAACTTATGTTCGGTTCTATTTCCCACAGCCGGACATATACTGTGATGTAGGTGGTAGTTGTGACAGGGAGGGCTATTTATGGATTATAAGAAAGAGATTATTGAAATGGTGCAAAAGATAGATAGTGAAAAATTTATGAAATTCTTGTACAACATGATTGTTTCATTCAAGAGTCAATGGGGATATTAGAAAAAAAGACAGGGAATTAATCCCTGCCTTTTTTGTGAAGAAATTCAATCATGTCGAAAACGCTTTTCTGATCAGATTCGCTTAATTCAATTAGTAACTTAACATGTTCAACGATATTTGAATTTGACATCAATTTTGGAATAAAATCTGTGTCTGTTTCTAAATTATTTTCCCAACCCATTAGATAAGCCGGAGTAGTACGAAGTGCTTTGGATAATACATTCATATATTCGGCAGGAACTTTATCAATATCGCCTTTTTCATATCTGAATATAGTAGACCTTGACACTCCCAATTTTTCTGCTAACTCATCAGCACTCATATTAAGTTGTTTTCTTCTTTCTTTTATTCGTTCGCCAGTTTCCGACATTTTTCACACCTCCTTTCTGAATACATAATAACACTAATGATGCAAAAATGCAACAAAAATAATTGCAAAAATGCGATTTTATATATTGACATATGCGACACTTTGGCGTAATATATAATCACAAAGTTGCATTAATGCTACTGGAAAGGAGGAACGCGAATGGTTGTTAATATAGCTAGACTTAAAGGAAAAATCGTTGAACGTGGAAACACTCAGGAAGCTGTTGCAAATGCAATTGGAATGGACAGAAGCACATTCTACAGAAAACTAAAAGATGGCGGAGAGAAATTTACAATCGGAGAAATCCACGGAATCGTAAATGCAGTTCCTTTAAGCAAAGAGGAAGCTATAGATATTTTTTTTACATCATAGTCGCATTATTGCGACTTAAATATATTACACGAAAGGAGACAAATGAACAGCTTACAGATTTTTAACTCAGAAGAGTTCGGAGAAATCCGAACAATAGAAATTGACGGGAAACCGTATTTTGTTGGAACAGATGTTGCGAAAGCACTTGGATACAGCAATCCGAGAAAAGCCATTCTTGACCATTGCAAGGGAGTAACGAAACGTGACACCCCTACATCTAGTGGCGTTCAGTCAATGTCATACATAAATGAGGGAGATTTGTACCGCCTGATTATGAAATCAAAACTTCCGTCAGCGGAGAAATTCGAGTCATGGGTTATGGACGAAGTTCTCCCGGCAATCCGCAAGACGGGTTCATACCAGAAACCGATGACCGTAGCAGAACAGATTCAGTTACTGGCTCAGGGCAATCAAGACCATGAGGAACGAATCGAGAAACTTGAGAACACAATGACCATCGACTACGGGCAGCAGAAATATCTTGGAGATTTAGTTTCCAGAGTAGTAATCGAAGTGCTAGGTGGCAAGAAATCCAATGCTTACGACGAGATCGGCAAGAAAGTATTTGCAGAATGCAACCGGGATGTCAAAACTTACTTTGATGTAAATGCCCGGAATAACATTCCAAAACTGAGGTATCAGGAAGCAGTTGAATATATCAAGGAATGGACGCCATGTGCAAATACAAAGATTATGATTCGAGACTGCAATGCACAGGGAAGATTAGCTGAGTAGGAGGAAAACAAATGAAAAATATTGATAGCCGATTACACATACCTGGTGACAATGATGAAATTTTTCATTCTATTATCGGCTTTAAACTTGTCGATATATCAGCAGGCACAAGTGGAAGTCAAGAAGAACCGACGCTTTTATTAAAGTTTGTGAATGAACACCATGTTGAGATTGATGTCGTTATTCAAGAATCTGGCGTGTTTGTCACTGAACCATTTGCAGTAAAAGAAGATTTAACCGTTGTTGATGATTGAAAAGGAGAATGCAAGTCGAACATTTTAAACGCCATTCCCCTGTCAGCAATGTTGGTTATTTGCAGTTATGTTTCTTAACGGCACGGGAACAGTAAATGCGGCGGAAGAAAGACAGGACTGGTTTGCACAATCACACTTGGAATTGTTGCTATGATTCTTGCAGTTCGGAAACTTTTTCACCGTGTTGATGAAAACCATCAATATGCGGTAATAATTGCAAAATTTTATCTCATTTCATTTTACCCGGCATGGCGGTACCTGTAAGGACATTATAAGGAGATACAGAATAAAACTCAATATCATATCGGAGGGATATAAAAATGGCAAAAGCATTAATCCTATCAGCTCTGATCGGCGGTATGTCACCGTACCTGCCGTTCTGGAGATTTGACAGTGCATCACAGCCGGTTGCAGTAGCAATCGTAATGTTTATCTTATCATTCGTGGTTATTTACCCGGATGAAATTAAAAGAATCGGAGGGAAAGAAAGATGATTGAGACAAAAATGGGAGAAATCAAACTTAAAGGCAGTAAAGCAGAATTAATAGCTGACTTAGCTGTTATCGTTCGTGGAATCAAAGAAACCATTATGGAAGACGGCAAAGAAACAGAGGAATCTGTGAAGCAGGAGATTAACGAAGCGGTCAAAATCGGACTGATGAACGAAGAAGAATTTAAAACTATTCAAAAAGAAAAAATCAAAGAAGTTGTAAAAACATTATTTGGTGATTTACTTGGAGGGCTTTTCGATGAAGATAAATGAATTTGATAAGACCGTAGATGAGCTGTACCAGTTGTGCAGGAGAGTTCAGAAAGAAACCGGCAGAACGGTAGCATTTCATTTCGCAAACTACAAGATCGGATGCAGCTTGCACATCAACATATATAAGAAAGAATCCTTAAGAGAGTTTGATATGTACAGCATTGTAGAGGGCGGTTGTCAGCAGGAAGAAAATGTGAAGAAAGTAACTGACCATTTGAACAAAATTTTGATGGACAACAAATGCCCGTATTGTGAGGGAGATTGCAATGAAGAAAGAAAATAAGATGGATTTCAGAGCAGAGACCGTAGCCGAGGAATACGCCGAATTAGTTGGCAGACTAAAGGCGTTCAAAGCATACCTCAACTCTGGCGAGAGCATAATCATCGACAAGAAAATATGTATCGCCATGTTAGGTCTCGACTCAGATTAAAAGTTGGCTCCATGGGTACCGGAAATACCACATGGAGCCGCGTATCTAACTTAATTTGGCTAAGTTAAATACAGGACAAGTATAACACACCTTCCTGTATTTATCAAATAAATAATTAGGAGGGCATTTTTATGTCTAAAACACACACATCCAACGAACAGAAACCACTTGCAAGCGAGATTATTTGTGATCTGGAAGCAGAAAACGCAAAACTCGAAGCGAGAAACAAGAAACTCAGTAACATTATTTTGAAGCAGGCAGCAGTTCTTGTGGAGACATTATTGCTGTTGAATGAAGAAGGTGATTTAGGAAATGAAGATGCGAGATGAGAACCAGGTGCTTTTATCAGGTGACATTCCGGCAGGGTTCGTATTCTCACATGAAGAATACGGTGGAACCAAGATGTACGAGGGAAGAATGACAATATTCAGAAAGAATGCATCCTATGACATTCTTCCAATTATTGCACCAGAGCACATGATTTCAAGAGAAACAGAGCTGATTGCTAGTGTATATGGTGAAATGCGAAGCCGTACAGTCCGAGAAGATGGAAAGAAAAGCCTTACAGCGTATGTAAGAGCAATGGACATTCAGTATCTTGAAAGACTGGAAGAACACGATGCGAACGAAGTTTATCTGACTGGATATCTGATTAAAAAGCCGACAATAAAGATGATTGGCGCGAACAACTACAGGAAGCTGGCAAGAATACTTCTGGCAGTAAACAGAAAGAAGAAAGCCGGATATACCAGATCAGATGCAATCAGTTGTTTATGCTGGGAGGAAAACGCAGATGCCGTAGAAAATCTGAAAAAGGGAGCAAAAATCAAACTCTGCGGAAGATTCCAAAGCCGGGAACTGTGGTCTGATCAGAGTCAATCATGGGTAACCGCGTTGGAGGTATCAGTAAAAAGATTGGAGATTTTGTAATATGAAGAAAATCGAAGTAAGAGAAATTAGATTGACCGATTTTAAAGGCCAGTCAGAAAAGAAAATAGAGTTCGGACACAGAACAGTCGTTTCCGGGAAGAACGGATGCGGAAAAACCACACTGGCAGACGCTCATATGTGGGAGTTTTGCGACAAAGACTACAGTTTAAAGAGCAACCCGGATATCAGACCGGATGATGGCAGAGAATGTCTGCCAAGAGTTGATATTGGCCTTGTAATTGATGGAAAGCCAGTAAGCGTAGCGAAGTTCCAGAAACGCACAGAAAGTAAGCCAAAGGACGGAAAACCGGGAAAGGTTGCATTATCAAACAAGTACGAAATCAACGGCGTTCCGAAAGCTGAAAGAGATTTTAAAGCTGATTTGAAAGAACGGGGGTTTGACTTTGATAATTTCCTTATGCTGTCTCACATGGAAATCTTCACATATCTGAAAGATACAGATGCCAGAAAGATTCTGTTTTCCATGTCAGACGGTGCCGGGAAATCAGATTTAGAGATTGCCAAGACGGTTCCAGATTGTGCCGAGTTGGTACCACTTCTGGAAACCTACAAGGCAGACGAAATCAAAGCCATGAACAGTGCAACACTGAAAAAGGCAGAAGAACAACTAAAAGCCATTCCAAACCAGATTATCGGCATGGAGCAGTCGAAAGTTGATGCTGATACCGCTGAATTGGAATTGCAGAAGAATGCCTTGCAGGAACAGATTTCTGACCTTGAAACGCAGATTGCACAGTCAGGAAACGAGCGTAGCAGCAAACTCAGAGCAGAACTTTCAGATTTAGGTGTTAGAAAATATTCTTTCGAGTCAAAAGCACATGAAGAAATCTCGACAAGGAAAACTGCAATTCAAATTAAAATCAATGAGTTGCGGACAGAAAGAAATCTGAAAGCAGCCGAATTAAACAGGGAGACTTCTGCTTTGGTAATTCTGAGAGCGCAGAAGAAAGAACTTCTCGAAAAGTTACAGAACGCCAGAACACAGTATCCCAAAATCAAAGATACAGAATGGGACAACACAGCTCTGGACAACATTGAATCTGAGACATTCAAGGATGCAGAGACCATTTGCCCGACTTGCGGTCAGAATCTTCCGCCAGAGCAGATTGAGCAGTTAAAGAGCAGATTTGAACAGAAAAAGCAGGAAAGAATCAATCAGCAGTTAAAGGCTAAGGAAGAATGGGAACAGGACAAGAAACGCAAACTTGATGAAGTTATTCAGGCTGGAAACAAAGCGTCTGTCGATATGAAAGAAGCGCATAAGCAGGAAGAAACTCTTACATCCGAGATTTCCAAGCTGACAGGGGAATTAGAACAGATCAAAACTTCTCTGGATGCAGAAAACAAGAATCTGGAAGCCATACCGACAGAACCAGACTTCTCAGGAAATGCCGAATATCAGCAGATTCTTGCATCAATCAAAGAGAAACAGCAGGAGCTTAATTCTCTGGACAATGGAGAAGAAGCGAAGAAACAGCTTTCAGAGCAGTTATCCGACAAAAAACAGGAATTGGCAGCAGTCAATCAGAGAATCGGAGAAGCCAACAACAACGTCCGAATCGACGAACAGATCGAGAAGCTTCAGGAAAGCCAGAAACAGTACGCACAGAAGAAAGCTGATGCACAGATGATTCTGGACGAATTGAAATCACTGAGTATGGCAAAGAATACAGCCCTTGAAGATGCGGTAAACCAGTATTTTGACGGTGTTAAGGTGAAGTTATTTGATACGCAGAAAAATGGTGAAGTAGTAGATGCTTGCATCTGGTACGTGCAGGACAAGGACGGCGACTGGAAGAAACTGATTGGGAACGCCAATACAGCCCTGATGATGAAAGGAAAAATTGCCATCATGGACGGCTTGCAGAAGTTTTATGGCGTGAGCTATCCGATTTTCGTTGACTGTGCAGCAGAACTGGATAACAGCAGTCTGGCAGGCATTAAGGCAGATGCGCAGTTGATATTCTTGAAAGTTTCTGAGGGGGATATGACGGTAACGGAAATTTGAGAAAAGTGGAACAGCTAGGAACTTGTTTGGCGACAGCCTAGCTGCTCCACACAAAATATAGAGCAAACTATATTTGCTAATAGCATAACAGATAATTTTAGCTTAATCAAGCTACAGGTGATTTTGCACCTGCAAAGTGAGGAACGTGTTCACTCACTAGAATCCATGTAAATTTAATATTTGAGGTTTGACAGACCTGTGAATTTGCATGGGTACAAAACGGTTCGAGAATGGACTTGACATTGGCTTTGGGTTTGGAGCCCTGAAAAATAGCGTAGGTACGAAACTAAGGATCTGATCAGGAAGTGTATCCAGAGCGGTTTGGGAACCTACAAAACAACAAACAGTACAGATGCAATCACGCAAATAGCGTGTTGGCAAATATATAAAAAATATAGAAAAGGAGAATTGTTATGGCAAACAAAACACAGTTAGCAACAGCAGGAGAACAGCAGGCGGCAATCGTAATCAACAACTCATTCATTGATGGGTTGGTTAAGCAGCTTGAAAAAAAATGCGAATACGGTCTTTCATTCCCAAAAGACTACAACCTCAGTAATGCGCTCATGGGGGCATATTTGACTCTGAAAGAGACAAAAGACAGAAATAATAAGCCAATTCTGGAATCTTGCACAGCTACAAGCATTGCAAACAGCCTTATGAACATGGCAACGCTCGGACTTTCAGTTCAGAAAAAACAGGGTTATTTCATTGCCTACGGCGGTCAGTGCCAGTTCCAAAGGTCTTACTTCGGAAACATTACAATCGCCAGAAGATATGGAATGAAAGATATCCATGCCGAGATCATCTACGATGGTGATAAGTTCAAATACCACATCGAAGATGGAAACAAGGTTCTGGATTCTCACGAACAGGATTTTATGGACATTGACAACGATCAGATTCTTGGGGCATATGCAGTAGTGCTGATGGAAGATGGAACAAAGCATCTGGAAGTAATGAACATAAAACAGATCAAACAGGCTTGGTCACAGGGCTATGGTTACAAGGAAAGCGGTAATGGAACACACCAGAAGTTTACTGACCAGATGGCAAAGAAAACAGTTATCAATCGTGCGTTAAAGCAGATTATCAATAGTCATGGTGATATTTTCATTCAGGAAGTTGAGGAAGCCACAGAAGAAATTCCAAAGCAGGACATTATTGAGCACGAAGTTGCTTATGAAATCGAGCAGAACGCCAATGCAGAAGAGTTTGTCCCAGATGAGCCGGCAGCAATCGAAGAACAGCCTAAACAGTCAACAGTCGCAGAAGTCGTAAAGACTGCCGAGAAAGAACCAGTTCCGGCAGCAGACAAACAGGAAACAGAGATTCCAGATTTTATGAAGCCAGAAGAGATGTGATCGCATATGATGTACGGCGACTGCATCAATTTCGACCGATGTGACTGCGGTAAATTCGGTCACGGTATGACTCAGATCGGGCGGTGTGAAAACTGCCCGTACTATGAGTCGGTAAAAGGCTATTTCGAAAAAAGAGGTGAGAACTATGAGGATTATATCACAGGATGGAAAAATCAATCTTCCGTATGAAATGACAGCGTTGCTTGTTTCGGACAACTACATACAGGCGGTATTTGCCGGAGGGATACAGCAAAGTCCGTATGTGATGGCAATGTACTCGACGCAGGATAAATTGCAGGATGCACTTGATGTGCTTGATAGAAGATTTGTCGGCATGGGTGATGGGATTTTTAGATTTCCAAAGGATGACAAAGTATGAAAGAAGAATGGAAATGGGTAAATGGTTTCGAGGGATTATACCAAATTTCAAATACAGGGAAGCTGAAAAGTTTTAGAAAAGATTCAAGTGGACACATAATGTCGAATAAGGATAAAAACGGATGGTATTTTACGGTAAACCTATATGACGAAAGAAATAAATGTCATACAACTAGAATACATACATTAGTTGCTAAACATTTCATAGGGGAAATTCCGAAAGGATACCACGTACATCATATAGATGGCAATAAGCAGAACAACGTAGTTACCAACTTGAAAATAATGCATCCGTCAGAACATAGAAAAGAGACTGCTAAAATGCTCCCGCAGATAGATACGGGGATGATTCATTATAACCAGTATGAACGCCCGAAAACAATATATATGTATGATACGAACGGAAACTATTTAGCTTCTTTTCCAAATGCAATGACAGCGTCAATTATTACTGGCATATGTTCCAGAAATATACTTCAAGTTGCAAATAAAAATGAATATAAACCGGGGAGAGTAAGGAAAACAGCCGGAGGGTTTGTGTGGAAGTTTGAAAGAGAGGTGGTTTGAAATGTTCATGAAAATAATAAATACAGGTAGCCAGCCGGGAAACTGCTACGCACTTAAATCTGAATCTGGCGAAATCTTGCTTATGGATTGCGGATGTAGATACTCGGAAATCCTGAAAGGAATTTCTTATAGGATATCAGAAGTTTCGGGGTGCTTATTAAGTCATGAACATGGTTAATTAAGGCGACCATAAGAAGTCGTACAAAGAAATATTGAATGCCGGCATTCAAATTTACACCAATGACGAGACAGTTAAGAGTGTAAACACAATCTCTGGTGAGCTGATGATCGGCTTACCAGAAAAGAAATCGAAGGACATAGGTTCGTTCCGGGCAACGCCTTTCTACGTCCCGCACGACAAGACACCAAACTTTGCATACCTGATATCTCACGAAGAATGCGGACGACTGATATATGCGACAGACTTCTCATATTTGTCGTTCACATTCAAGAACATGAGAATAAATCACTTCCTTATAGAATGTAATCATCTTGATGAATCGCCGGAGCAGGATTCATTTAAGTTTGAACACTCCATCCGGGGGCACAGCAGTTTATCTACTGTAAAAGAGATTATCCGAGTGAACAAGACCGCTTCACTCAGGACTATAACGCTGTGTCACCTGTCAGAGGAATGGGGAGACCCGGAAGTGATGCAGAAAGAGATACAGGACGTTGCCGGGGATGATGTTCTGGTGCAAATCGCAAGACCGGGATTGGAAGTCGACTTGAACTTATGCCCGTTTTGAAAGGAGAAGAAATGGAAATTGATAAATCAAAATTAAAGTTGGGAATTTGGTATGAGGATGAAAACGGAAATTTAATTAAGTCAGAAGATGATTTGGCATGTGAAGCACCAGAAGGAGCGAGAACGTACCATTCCTGCTTTCCGTTACAAATAACAGAACACGTTTATGTAGTGCATGGCAAAGCTGAGAAAGAAGCGTGCAAGCACAAACGGAAATATTGGAAAAAGGATACAGGTCTGATAAAGGGATTGAAAGGCCATATATGCACTAATTGTGGGTCTAGCCAAACAAGAAAGTGGTGGCAGCCATGGGGAAGAAAATGGGATTATGGAACGGATACTACACCACTTATTGACTTTCATACAAGTATTGGAGGTGGAAATCAAGATGTCATAATGGCAATGGTAAACAGCGGAGATTATACATTACAGGAAGCACTTGTTGTTTTTTCTACGGCCTGCGAAAGATGTATGAATGTGCTTGCATACAAGTATTTGAACGGAGCAGATGGGTACGAAGAATATTCAGATGAGTGGAAAAAATGCAATACTGAATGCGATTTTTGCAAGAATAGTTAAATTGAGATTCACGAACCATACAGGGAGGAAACAAAATGAAACAGTGGACAGAAGAAGAACTTATTAACGACGGAAACAGATTAAGAAATGCTGAAATTACAAATGTATCATTGAATTTTAAAGATCACGGAGTACTCACCCTTGACCTCACTCTTTCTGGCGGCGGATGGGGAGTTGTATTCGGAGGATATGTTTTAGGACATGGTTACCTTGGCTCGGAAAACTTTAAAGGTTCAAAGGCAGGGCTTGAAGCGATTATGAGAATCATGGACGTTGTTGGCGTAGATGACCTGATAGAAATGAAAGGAAAGCATGTTAGAGTTGCTACGAAAGGACTTGGACATTCAGTGAAAATTATTGGAAATTTCATTAAAGATGAATGGTTTGATTACGAAAGTTTCTTCGAGGATGAGAAACCACCATTTGTGGAGGATTAAGCATGGTATCAGCAAATTTAAAAGACTGGAAAGAAGTCACCAAAGGCATTTACAGATATGTGATCTCTGCAAATGTGGCATACGAAATCCACATTAAATATTGGGATATGGACACAGACATTTTAAGTGCGAATGCAAGTCTATACATTGTTGGCGATTGGCGCTCAAATGATGGTAAAAATACCAGAGAAAGAGAATGCTTACTTGAGTCAGGACCGGTTATGGCTTGCCTTGGGAAAGCTATAGAGGATGATAGAGAGAATAACAGGTAATTAAAAAAAGCACCGACTATTTATCGGCACTTTTTACAAAATCTTGGAGAACAGTAATGACCAGATTATTAAAACTCCTGTTCTCCTGCTTGGCAATCTGCTCAAGCTGTTCTTTAAGCTGTATCGGGAACGTGATGTTAGTTCTGGTCTTATCAGACTTGACGGTCATGTGAAATCCCTCCCTTGTTTTTTAGAATATTGTAGCATTTTTGCCTGTCGGTGTCAATCAGATACCAAAGTGGTATCATTTTTATCTTGCAATACAGGTATCGAAGTGGTATCATAATGGTATCAAAGGCACACTGAAAATGAATCGAGGTGATAAGTCTTTGAATAGTAACTATAAAAATTTTGTAAAAGCTAAGGCGATTGAAGCCGAGAACCGAAAGAGATGGCTCAAGCTCAATCCAAATTTGAATGATAATTCGGGAGTCTATATTTTACGCAGAGTTGATGAAGACGGATTCAAGTTTGGGTATGCAGGGCAGGCAAAACATATACTCACCAGATTGTGCCAGCACAGTGCAGGACATCAGCAACACATTGATTTGAGCCTTAAGAAACATGGCTTATATTCAGAAAACAATCCCTACGGATGGACAGTGATCTGTGAGAATTTTTCCGAAGCTAGCCTTGATAGAGCCGAACAGTTTTACATCAAATGGCTTGCAGATCAGGGATATCAGCTTAGAAATAAGACTGGTGGCTCTCAGGGAGCAGGAAAGAAACAGATTGATGAGTACAGACTGGCAAAAGGTTATTACGATGGTTTGAAGCAGGGCAAAAAATCCCTCGCCAGAGAACTTTCACACATCATAGATACACACTTGCAAGTTTCACTGAAACCAGAGAAGCAGAATAATAAAGTATCAATCCGGGCTTTTGAAAGGTTTCAGAACTTGATTGATGAGAAAACGTACGAATAAAAAATGAAAGGAGCTTGCCTTCATGTGACGTAAGGGTGCACCGGGCTTCTTTGAAATATGAAATTAAAATGTGAAATATACAGAGACTCAATGCAAAATTACAAGAAATATGCAATTCCAAGAGCACAGCTCGTTATAGCTGATGTTCCGTATAATGTAGCGAATAATTTTTACGGGAGCAACCCTATGTGGTATGTAGGGGGGGATAATAAAAATGGTGAAAGTAAACTAGCAGGAAAAGCTGCCTTTAATTCAGATTTTAATTTTAACTTATATGAATACTTTCACTTTTGTTCAAGAATGTTAAAAAAAGAAGATACAACACCTGTGCCAAGAGGAAGAAGTAGCAATTCTCCATGCATGATTGTATTTTGCTCGTTTGAACAAACACAAACATTGATTAAAGCTGCTGAAAAACATGGTTTTGTACATTATATCCCACTTGTTTTCATAAAAAATTACAGCCCTCAAGTATTAAAAGCAAATATGCGTGTGGTTGGAGCTACGGAATACGCATTATTGTTTTACAGAGACAGGCTTCCTAAGTTTAGGAACGGCGTTCAGACTGACGAAAATGGAAAAACAATCAGAGGTACAGGGCACATGGTTTTTAACTGGTTCGATTGGGAGAAAGATGGAAAAGATATTCCTAAAATTCATCCGGCACAAAAGCCAGTCAAACTTTTAAAAAGATTGATTGAAACGTTTACTGATCCCGGAGATGTAGTAATAGACCCATGTTGCGGAAGCGGGACAACGTTAAGAGCTGCACATGAAATAGGAAGAAATGCTTTCGGATTTGAAATTGATAGAAATTTCTTTAAGAGAGCAAAAGAAGAAATGCTTGTTTTTGAGGAAAACAGTCAGATAAGCATAGAAGATTTTTTGTAAAGGAATCGTGAATATGGACGCATTACGGTATCAAAAACACATGCAATGGATGCAGAACCGTAAGGATATTTATTATTTCATCCGTAAATACGCAATGTCTCACAAAGGGACTCCAACAACCAAGAAGATATCTGAGGAACTAGATATCAGTATGAGCGCTGTTCAAAGGCATCTAAGGCAGTTCGAGGACGATGGACTGATTGTATTTCACGGAACTGGTTCGCACAGGACATACGAACTGATAGGAGTAAAGAAACATGAAACTGTATGACGTATACGACGGTTCAAAGTATATCGGGGAGCTGACGCTTGCTGAAATATCAGAATTGACAGGAAAGACAAGAAGTCAGATATCGCAGGCAATCAGCGGGGCATATGACATTAACGGAAGATATGCGGTCATATATGATGGGCAGCAAACAATCGCATACTCAAACAAGAATGATCGTAGGATGTTGATGGAATTTGACATTCTGACTCAGAACATAAGGAGGGCTGTCAGTGGGAAAACTGAAGATTAAAAAGCCAAAAAATCAAAGAAGCTTAATCCCGGCGCCACTTAACATAACTGGTTTTACAATGGAGCAGGCTTCCAGGCAGACTGGCGTAAGAATCGAATCTCTTAAAGCGTATTTGGATTCAAAAGAACAGGAGATTAGAGAACAGACAGTTAAAGAATTTCAGGAAAAGCTGTGGAAAGCAGAAGATTATATTGCTGTGGCAAATATTTTAATTTCTGTTATTGCAATCAAGAAAGCATGGGGATTCAAGAAAGCAAACCAGAATTTCATTGATAAGATTACCGAAGCCGAAAGATATGTTGAGGAAATCGGCGTTGAATCAGCATACAAGGAAATTAAGGAAGAAATGGGTTTGCAGATTGAATTTGATTCTTTTGATATTAACAAGGAATTTGGGTTTGGAGAAAATGAGGGGAATGGATAAAAATGAAATTCATAGATTTTTTTGCCGGAATCGGAGGTTTTCGCAAAGGAATGGAATTGGCAGGGCATGAGTGCGTAGGGTTTTGCGAGTTTGATAAATTTGCGACTGCGAGTTATATCTCAATGCACTTGCTGACAGACGAGCAGCGAAAGACATTGGGAGATATTCCTATCAAGAAAAGACAGAAAGAAATATTAAAGGAGGAATACAGAAATGGAGAATGGTATGCAAATGACATTAGAAGAGTGTATGCCAGAGACATTCCAAAAGCCGACTGCTGGTGTTTCAGATTCCCTTGCCAGGACATATCCGTTGCAGGAAAGCAAGCCGGATTTCAAGGAAACCGTTCAAGCCTGTTTTTCAGAGTTATGTACCTTGTCGGACAGCTCAAAGAAGAAGATAAACCCACTTACCTTTTCATTGAGAACGTTAAAAATCTGCTTAGTGTTAATGGAGGATGGGATTTCGCCAGATTGCTCATTGAAATGGAGCAGGGAGGGTATGATGCAGAATGGCAGGTGCTCAACTCCAAAGATTTCGGAGTGCCACAAAACCGGGAAAGATGTTTTATTATCGGACATCTTAGAGGAAGAAGTACCTCAAAAATATTTCCTATCGAAGGAACAGACGGAAAAAATAGTGTTCAAATAATTGCACACAAAGACGGATATAGAAGAAATACACAAGTGTTTGCACCTGATGGAATTACCGAGACTCTTGATACTGGACAAGGTGGTGGAAGAGGGCATCATGTAGCATTGCCGTGTTTTGTTGATTTGAGTTATCAAAAAGCAGAGTTGACCAATAAAGCAAGGTGTTTACAAGCCAGATGCAACAAAGGAATCGTAAATCATAAAGCTGAAGTAAGTGGAGTTGCAATTCCAGTATTGACACCAGACAGGGCAGAGAAACATCAGAACGGAAGAAGGTTCAAAGAAGATGGCGAGCCAATGTTCACACTGACAGGACAGGACCGGCACGGAATCGCGATTGAAGTCAAGGAAGCAACGAAGCAAGGTTATACAGAATGCAGAGTGGGAATTGACAGCGTGAACTTCTCAATGCCAAACAGCAAGACAAGAAGAGGAAGAGTCGGACAAGAAATCGCCAACACACTCGACACGAGCTGCAATCAAGGAATATTCGTGCAGGTATCAGAAGAATTAACGGTATATGCAGTCTGGTATGAAAAATATCAGTGTTACATAGCAATCAGAAAGCTGACACCGAAAGAATGTTTTCGGCTGCAAGGTTGGCCTGATGATTATTTTGAAAAAGCACAGTTCGTAAATTCTGACAGCCAGTTATACAAGCAGGCAGGAAACGGCGTAACAGTGACAGTTATAGAAGCCATGGCAAGAAAAATGAACGTAAATCTAAATTGATAGTGCGTCAGCTACTTACATGGGGAAAGTGAGGATGGAATGAGAAGCTACATAATAAATTTTCCAAGAGGACTGGAAGTAGATATTTTCAACCTGCCAGAGGACTTCAAAGAACAGGTTGAGCAGGCATTCAAAGAGTATACATCTGGAACGGCAAAAGCGTATATGTACGTTGACAAGTTAGGATTTATTGACCGTTGCGTAGAATGTCTGAACGGGGATGAGGATTCAGACGATGTTGTAAATTCATTGGTTGAAGAAACAATGATTGCCGAATGGAGAAACAATGGCGAAATCATCAAGGAAGATGATATATACAACATTGATTTTATGGAAGATTGCTACAGAAAAGGCAAGGAAGACGCAAGGCTGAACTCTCATTTTGGAACTGACGATCATCACATTTACGATCAGATTCAGAAAGTTCTGGTGCAGGTAATTACAATTGTGATGAATTATGAGGATAAGGAGGACGCGAAATGTTAATCAGAAGTCAGGATAAAGAGATATTAGTTAATTTTAATGTATCAGCTGGTATCGAAATTGCAGAAGGGACTACAAAAACAGTTGTAACATCATATATCACTGGATGCAGTTATTTACTCGGAGAATATTCCACCAGAGAAAAAGCTATGAAAGTACTGGACATGATTCAGGATGCATATGCAGATGCAAAATTAAATGAAATTCTTCTTCCTGATGTCTGCAAATCGGCTAGTGAATCTCAGAGGGGAAAAGATAATACATCAATTGCAAAAACTATTAGAAAAGATTTTATGAAAAAAATGATATTCCAGATGCCAGAGGATAGTGAGGTGGAAGTATGAGCGACGAAATGACATTTGCGCAGAACGAAGATGGTACGTTTAGTGCATACGATGATACCTATGACATTGTAATACACTGCGAGACAGAAGAGGAACAGAAGAAAGTTATCGAGCATTTAAGAGGGATAAAGCTTCAGGAGGACTAAATGGGAAGATGTAAATTAGAGTGCCCGGACAGTGAAACAGAGCGCTGTATCTGCTGTACTAAACAGGATTCCTGCCAGTGCAGATGTGATGATATGGACAGTTATGAATATGCGGAGGAGTGTGAAGATTATGAGACTGATTGATGCGGATGCAATGAATGAAGAGTTATTTTACAAGCAAGTTGTAGGAAAAGACAGTTTAATTACGGCAGAAAGTGCGTTTAAAATGATTGACGCGCAGCCGACTGCCTATGATGTGGAAGCAGTTGTGGAGCAGTTGGACACATACATAACAAAACTGGTTGGAAGAAATGCTGCACTATATCAGACGGTTATGCAAATCGTGAAAGATGGTGGAGTTGAATGAGAGAAATTCTTTTCAAGGCAAAGCGGATTGATAATGGCGAATGGGTTGAAGGATATGTAGTTCGTAAACATGGATTATACTTTATTTATAGTATTGTAAATTCAGAATCATGCAGACAAAACAATTATGAAATCATTCCAGAAACTCTTTGCCAGTTCACAGGACTTTGCGACAGATATGGGAATAAAATCTGGGAAAATGATATTTTGATGGCTCATTTGGACGAATCTTACCCAGAGGATGCGACATATGAAACTATTGAATGGGGCGTTGCAGGATGGGTAGGACACGAAACTGGTAGCACGGATAAAGAATATCGTGGCGAGTTTGATCTTGAACATTACGAAGTGGTTGGGAACATTCTCGACAATAAAGAACTATTGCAGGAGGAACACAAATGAGTAGTGCAAGCGTAAGATTCGGAACAAAAGCGTATGTATGCGCAAGATATTTTCTTAGACCTGGAAAGTGCTTCAAATACATCGACCAGTGCGGCGAGGATGTCACAGAACACGTCTATGAGGTCATGGCATTATATCCGTACTGTGTCCTGCTAAGAGATACCAGAAACGGGGTCAGGACTTGCCCGGGATACAACACGTTGAGTCTAATGCTGAGAGGAAGTGAAGTGAATGAGTAAATCAGTATTAGTAATAGATACACCAGAGAATTGCTATGATTGCCCGTTCGGAACTTCATACTGCGGCGAACTTGAATATGAGGGATACTGTGAATTAGCCGATTGTTTAGATTATGATGTAATTCTGATGACAGAAGAACATTATGATTACGAAAGCAAATCAAGACCTGATTGGTGTCCGCTTATGGACTTGCCAGAGAAAGACAATGGAAATTATCCGGCTAATACATTTGATGCAGGATTTGTGGAGGGTTGGAATCAGTGCATTGATGAGATTGCAGGAGGTGAAGTAGATGATTGATTTAGCGAATAAATGCGTATTAATCAGAACGTATGAAGAGTATGAAAATATTCTGAAAGCAGCAAAGAAACAAGGATATAGATGGTACGGCGGAAAAGAAGCGTATCCATATCCCTTTGAAGAGCAGCAGATCCCGGATATATTAAAGTTCTATGGCAATAAAGAACTAACAAGAAATGCCGACCTTGCACCGGGATATGAATTAGTAGAAGCATCAGACGTAATTGAAGATGAGAAGAAGATCAAAGATGCTATAAACCTTGTCAGAGCATTTGCTAAAAACCCAGACAGAACAGCATTGACAGACTCATTTATTGAGTCCTTGAAGTTACTTGCAGATAATGTAGAAAGTCAGATGGAAGAGGTGAAGTAGATGGAGAGATTAACAGATTATTCAGATAATAGATACGCATATATCATTGACGTTGGGTATAAAACTTGTGAAGAATTTTGTAAATGCGTAGTAGATGGATGCAAGAATTGCTATATCCAACAAGCATTTAAAAAACTTGCCACTTATGAAGACTTAGAAGAACAGGGCTTACTTGTGAGATTGCCGTGTAAGGTTGGAGATGATGTGTATATTATTCCAAGTCCACCTATATACGGATTAAATATTTTTTACGGGTGTGAAAATGTTAATAGGGTATATCATCAGCATATCGAATCAATTACATTTGCCGGTAGCCACTGGTATGCGACAGGCCGTAATGAATATAAGGAAAAAGTGCTTAATGATACTGCTTTTGGAACGACATGGTTCCTCACCCGCGAAGAAGCTGAGAAGAAGTTGGAGGAGGTGAAGAATGACAAGGCCTGAGATTACGGCAGAATTATCAACCATGATTGAAAAGAAAATCAATCCGAACAACGATCCTCGTATCTACTGGGCAAAAGAGGTGACGTTTGATTATTCTACAAACCATGCAGTTAGAGTGGACTATATGAAATTTGTTCCAGTGAACAATAGTGTTTCCGGGATAGAAAAAGGTGATTGCTATTGCTATGAAATCAAGTCATCTATTGAAGATTTCAAATCTGGCCATGGATTGAATTTCATTGGAGATTACAATTATTTGGTTATGCCAGGGGAATTAGCTGCAACAGTATCTTTGAAAATCCCGTATCATGTAGGAATATATGTCCCAGAAGGAAACGAACTTATATGTGCCAAGAAAGCCAAACGAGCCAACAGAGCGAGGCCTGTATCTGAAATACTTCTGATGATGTTTCGGTCTGCAAACAGAGATTACAGGAAAACGGTAAAGAAACTGGAGGAGATGAAGAATGGCTGAATATGTCAAAAAATCAGATGTAATAAAAATCATGGAGGATAATTCTTACATTATGGAAGTGTTTGGTGTTAAAAAGAAAATGATTGATGGGTTTGCGATGTGTTGCGATTTTGCAGACTTAAAAATTGTTGAGATTGATGATGAAGAGGAGAACTAACATGCAGCAGAGAAGAAATTGGATGTGATGAAAAATGAATAAATGTTGCGCTAGCCAAGATGGAATATGTAGAAACTATATCTTATTCGGTACTAAATGCGATGGATATAAAGAAAAATGCACACTGAGGCCATGTTATAAAAACCTCGAAAAGATGGCAAAAGGTTATCAACATAATTTGAGAAAAATGTTTGGAGTGGAGGATTAATATGAAACCAGAAGAAGCATTAAAAGAATTAAGCTATGATAGCACGGCTTATGGTGGTAAATGTACGCATGAAGTTAGAATGGTTGCAGTTAAGGCATTAAAAAAGCAGATTCCAATGAAAGTTTTGTACGAAGATGTTGGATATGACTTTCATCGTGATGTAAACCTGTACGCCTGCATATGCCCGTCATGCGGACTGCATATTATTGAGTTTTCGGATATTGATGTAGATTCTGGGTGTAACAGCGATAGTCCAGAAGATATGTTTCGTTCTAGCATGGTGCATCATGCGTATGTTGGCATGAATAATTATTGTAACAGGTGTGGACAGAAATTAGATTGGAGTGAGGAAAAATGATAGAAATAATATAAAAACTGATAATATGCCACTTGATCGGAGATTATGTTCTTCAAAACGATTTTATCGCAAAAACTAAAGGAGAAAACTGGTATCACTTACTGGTTCATTGCCTTCTTTATTCAGTTCCTTTTTACATAGTGTTCGGGTGCTCATGGAAACTTGCTTTTGTAATGGCTATGCATATAGTAATTGACCCTTTAAAGGCACGATACAACAAGATAAGTTACATGGCAGACCAAATTATACATTATGTGACACTTTTAGTTTATTTATTCTAAAAAAGGCAGGAATTATGGCAGATAAAACATGCAAAACTTGTATTGAAAACGACAACGGGCTGTGTGACCGCAAAGGCATCCTGATAGAGGAAGATGATAGCTGTGAAAATCACACAAAAAACTGGATGGACTCTTTAATGGAGAAATTCATCCGAAAATCAATGCGGTAAGGACGGAAATGTCCTTGTCAGACGGGAAGGTGGCTAAATGACAAAGGTGAGTTGGATTCGATTAGAAATAGATATGTTCGATAACAAAAAAATCCGGCATATCAGAAAACTTCCAGATGGGAACAACATCGTTCTAATCTGGATGATGCTCCTGACGATGGCAGGGCGTTGTAATTCAAACGGGATTATTTTTTTGACAGAGAATATTCCATATACAAATAAAATGCTGGCTGACGAGCTGGACTTTGATGAGAGTGTGATCGAACTTGCACTTACAATTCTTGAAAAATTCGGCATGATAACCAGAGATGGAACATTGCTTTCAATTCCCGGATGGGAAGAGCATCAGAATATTGACGGGCTTGAAAGAATCAGAGAGCAGACAAGAAAACGGGTTGCCGAGCACAGAAAACGCCAGAAAGAATTATCAGAGGAAGAACGTACGCCAAAGATTCCAGAGCAGATTTCTTGCGAAAAAGATTTAGTCAAGCCCGGAGATGTTCAGAAAGTTGTTGATGAATGGAACAAGCTTCAGCAGTTCGGGATTCAGCCAATCGCAAGAATGACAGCAAGGCGAACGCAAATGCTGAAAGCAAGAATCCGAGAATATGGCATGGATAAGGTAATGGAAGCTCTGAGGAACGTAAAAAACAGTGACTTCCTTATGGGGAAGAAAACTGATTTTATGATAAATTTTGAATGGTTTGTGAAACCAAACAACTTCTTAAAGATACTCGAAAACAAATACCACAACAGGGAGGATATGCGAAATGGAGCTGACGCAACTCAAAGAAATGTCGAACCAATCATCCCACTTGGAGAATGGAATGGAGAAGAATCAGACACCCCGTTCGCTTGAATGCCCTGAATGCGGGGACAGCGGGTGGAGATGGGTAAGAGATGCAAGTGGTATTCCCTATTGCGAGGAATGCCCTTGCGGAATCAGAAAAAGAATAATCATTGAAAATCAATTGAAATTTGCAGAGCTTCCAAACGTGTTTAAAGGCTCAAATTTCAACGATTTGAAGTCGAGTGTATATTTGAACGCTGAGAGCCGAAAAGTATTTTCTCAGGCGGCGCAGGCGGTAAATTACTGGTTTAAAAATCTTCCTGATATGCAGAAGAAAGGAATAGGGCTATACCTTTTCTCAAATGCAAAAGGTTCTGGCAAAACTAAAACAGTATGCAGCTTGGCGAATGAAATTATGAAGAAATACCAGAAGCCAGTCAAGTTCACCACATCCCTAAGAATCCTCGATGAGATCAAGAACACATGGGGAGACAAAGGGAATACGGAGGGAAAGTTGATAGAGGATTTGTCCAGAACAGAAATCCTTATCATTGACGACTTCGGCGCTGATTCTGGTAAGGAGTGGATTAACGAAAGATTCTATAGCATTATCAACGGGCGGTATGTCGACAGGAAAATCACTATATTCACGAGCAACTGCCAGATATCAGAACTGAAATATGACGAGAGAATCACCAACAGGATTCTGGAGCGGTCACTTGAAATCCCATTTCCAGAGGAATCTGTCAGAGAACATATAGCACAACATTTGAAAATGAAGATGGTACAAGGAATGCGAGGTAAAGAGAGTGAAAATAGCTGTTAAGCCATGGGGCGAAATGTCTGTCAGAGAAATTCAGAATTTAAAAGAAAAGCAATGTAAGCATTGTGATTATTTTTCAAAGAATAATTCTGGAGGGTTATCATATGGAACTTGCGATTACATCCTTATTAACGATCGCATGAGAGGATGCCTACCGACGGAATGCGTAATGAAAGGGATTTTTAAAAGAAGAACAGGAACAAAAAGAAGAGCAGCTTTGAGAATTTAAACCTTTGAAAGGAAAAGAAATGAGAACAATAAGCGAAATGTATAAACGTTCTGGCGGAACTGCGTATCAGCACAATTGTTCTGAGTGCAGATTTTATAGGGACGGAAAGAGAGGAAAATGTCTGATGTACGGCGGTAATCGGGACTGGCATGGAAATTTTATTGCCTGTAAATTCTTCAATCTCGAAGACGATATGCCGGAAGGACAGATGAATATTTTTGATTATGTGTGAAAGAAAGGAGGAACGAGGAGCCGCTGGCCAGCGAAAGGATATCCCGGTTCCTCCTTATTTTTTATGAATAATGACGACTTGAAATATGCAATTGAGAATGGTATCATCAATTTGTCTCACATACAAGAGCAAGTTGAAATGAATAAAAGGGAAGATATATTAAAAGAATACAGGGACAGTATATGGAAGGCATCTGACGGATATTGGAAAATTCGTATGACTTATGACGAAACCGGACAGAGGAAAATGTTTAAGCGTCGGTCTAAACAGGATTTAGAGGACTTGATTGTAAAGACACACCGTGAGAAAGCAGAGAATCCAAAGATTAAGAGCGTATTCGAAGAATGGGCACAGCGCAAGGTTGAATTGAACAAGATTTCAATTCAAACATACCAGAGGTATCAGCAGGACTTCAATCGGTTTTTTGGAACCATGGGCGAACGCAGAATCAAAGACCTTGAGTCAGAGGATATCAGCAACTTCCTGGAAGAACAGATCAGCGAACACAATCTAACCGCAAAAGCTTTCTGCAATCTTAAGACAATTACCAGAGGTACCCTGAAGTGGGCGAAGCGCAACAAGCTGATTGATTGGAACGTGCAGGAATTATTCTATGACTTGGATGTCACCGATAAATCTTTCAAAAGAAATATCAAAGAAGATTCAGAAGAAGTATTTAATGATGCTGAAATGGACAGGATGATTGATTACTTAAAAGATAATCAGGATATAATAAATCTTGGCATTATGCTTATGTTCGTAACTGGTCTGAGAGTTGGGGAGCTATGCGCTTTGAAATGGAATGATTGGCTACCACATATCAGTACGATTAAAGTCAGAAGAACGGAAGTAAGGCACTTTGAAAACCATAAAGGCATTTTTGAAGTCAAAGACTTTCCGAAAACAGAAGCAGGCGTGAGAAATGTAGTAGTTCCTCAGGGATGCATCTGGATATTGCAGAAACTCAGAAATATGTCGGCATTCTGCGAATATATATTTTCTAAAGATGGAAAGCGATTAAATACTTATTCGTTCAGGAACCGGTTAAGAACAGTGTGCAAGAAAACTGGTTGTATTCAAAAATCACCGCATAAAATACGAAAAACATATTGCACGATATTACTCGACCACAGCATAGATAATCAGATGGTCACATCACAGATGGGCCACACAAATATTTCGTGTTCCGAGAACTACTACCACAGAGATCGAAAGGACCTCAAGAAAAAACAAAAAATCATGGACAGCATAGATGAATTTATGGTAGTATCAAGATAGCTTTTTTTGAGAGGGAACAGCCAGGGAACAAAAAGGAACACCCTGCAAAAAGTTAGAAGCATTGGTTTTATAGGAAAAATAGCAGTTTAAAGATACGTTCGATTCCCGTACTGGCTGCTAACGAAAACCTTGTAAAATCAAGGTTTTTTGTGCTTTTTAGAGGTATTTAAAAGTTCGAGGGAACAGGCTAGGGAACAGGTAAGGAACAAGAACAAATATTCGAATTAAAACCATAGGAGGAAAACTTGTGTGTGAGACACAGGAAAAACCATCGTAGACGGCAGAAATGCGGTCTTTTTTTGTTTTCCAAATTATGTTAATATGGTTGTATGGAGGTGGTGTTGTGATACATACCGCATATGATGTGATGAAAGAATATCTGATAACCAGTGCAGAACTTGACGGCCAGTTTCAGATACCAATGCTTCCAAAAGTGGATTTCTCAGCAGGCAAGTCGATTGACTTTGCGTCTTCAAAATCCAGATCATTGAAAGGCCACAAGGACCTGACCGTAAATTTTTACATTGACGACAAAAGCTTTCTACAGGTATGGAATCAGCCTGACCAGTACATTGGGCACTTAAAATGTTTCAATTCAGTTTGCAGCCCAGATTTCACAATTGCTTCCGGGATGCCGAGTGCGTTGAACATCTACAACCTGTACAGAAACCATGCTTTAGGCTATTATTGGACGGTTATGGGCGTTAAAATTATTCCGTCCGTAAATATTATCAGCCCAAAGGAAATGCCATGGATATTTGACGGAACGCCACACAGAAGCACTGTATCATGTTGCACCAATGGCAGAGTGCGGTCAAAGTCTGCCAGAATGGAGTTTTGCGAGAATTTTAAGGAAATGTTGGACGCAATAGAGCCGACAAAGGTTGTGATCGTAGGTATCGTGCCGGATGAACTCAATGTGGATGTGCCAATTATAAACCTCAATTCACGGAGCCAGAACATGAAAGAAGCGTTCAGAAAGGAGTAGGCATGGGAACCATCAGTAGGGAATCAGCGAAGCGCAGAAGTAAGGAAACGAGCCGACAGAAAAGACGTAGGAGTAAGATTTCTGATATTACAAGAAGAAAGAATACCACTGGAAAAGACGAATTGAATGTGATGAAATAAAAATTTACATCACGCCGAGATACGTTATAGAGAAATATATACAAAATGCACAAAACAAAAAAGTCGCAGGTCTGAATTAGTTCCAGATTTCTGCGATTTTTTTCAGATTTTTCCAGTTCAAACCAACCTGGTTTTGATGCTGTTTCTGGCTTGTCGTACATTTTCTTGGTGCCTTTGTCCCTCCCGGAAACCTCCAGCCGATCAGGAATAGACCGCCACATGGAGCCCATGAAAACCACACCGCCCGACATGATCTGATAAAACCAGAGTCAAACAACACAGCCCGCTGGGAATAACCCGGGACCAGACCGGGAACAGCTGCGGAAACGTCAGGTACAGCCAGAGCCCAAACTAATTCTAACATAACGTTGTAAAATACGTTTAAAAACGTTTTTGCGCAACCGTGGTAAAATATACAGGAAACACATAAAACACGCTTAAAAAGCCAAATACGGCGTTATAGAAGCATTTAAGGCACAACCGCCCAAGTAAAAATGCCTAGAAGCGTACAGAAACAAGACCGCCGGAGCGATCACAAACAAAGTCCGCATAGCTTCGCACAGTCTGGAAGAATAAACACCCGATTGCGTCAAACGTCCGTGCAACTATACAGAATAATAATAACCCCGTTGCACTCTGCCGTCAATCCCTGTTGTCAATTCAATATTTGAAGATTTAAGACACTTTTATATGCTTATGATAAAATATACCAGAATCACGCTAAAAGCCGTTAAAACGTCAAATAGGAGCTAATACAACTATATATAATTGCCAATGTGCATCAAACCGGAGAACAATCCCCGGCGAAGTCCCGGCACAGGTCGCGAACCACCGCCGCCCGGAGCGGATGCAGGACACCAGAAAAAGAGCAGTGTTTTACTGCTCTAAATCAGAATATTTTTCTAAAAAATTCAATAGTTCCGAATCTGTAAGACTTGCAGCTTCTTTGCAGATTTGGTCATATTCTCCAATATATTCCATCGACCCGGCTACAATCTCAATCGCAGCCTGTTCTAATTTTTTCCTTTTAGCTTTTGACATAATACCGCCCCCCATATTTAACAAATTCCAAGTGATGCTAAAAAATCAGCATTAACATTTTCCCAGCAACTTGGAACGAGAGAAGAACATCCGCATATATGCATAAGCCCGTATAAGTGCCGCCGCAGGTTTTTAACGCCGCACCAGACGGACGCGCCACAGCCTGAACCCCCGACAGGAATACTGTAAACAGTTCCGTTATATTCCCATAAATCCCAATTACCACCATCATTGGCGATAAAAACACCATTTTCGACGATTTCCCGGGCATGATCGCGCCAGATATCGCCCATTTCTGAATAATTATATTTTCTCATTTTTCTCTTTTCTTCCCTTTACCCATGGGAGCCGGGTTATAAAAGGCGTTGCCGGGAATCGAACCCGGCGGGAACCGTTACGCCTGAAATTATTATTCATTAACCAAGATCATATTTTTATATCTTCTGCAAAATCTGCGCCGGGGTTGCTGGATTTTAATTGTTTGAACATATCAAAAGCCTTTTTTCTATCTTTTCCGGCGTATTTTATAAAATTTGTCTGTTCTTCATGACCATCGTTCAAATTTACATCATAAAAAAATATGTAATAAAACACGTTTTCATGCCGGCGCTGTTGACGCTTTAATACAATTTTCTTTTTTACAGGTGAAGTTTTTAAAAAATTATAACGGCGTGTCAATTCTGCCTGATATGCTTTTAACTGCAATATAGTTTCTTGCAGTTCGTCTATATCTTTTTGCGAACGTTCAAAATATCTCAAAATTTCGTTTTCGGTGTGGAGCTGTTCCGGGTGCTGCTCATAAATTCCTATTTTTTTATTGCTTGTATCCTCTCTGTAATATCCATATTGTGAGAATAATTTTTTAAATAAAACGTCTTGTGAATGTTCACAGGTGCCCAATTTAGGACACCTGCAACAATATTTTACGCATTTCTCATTCATGCAATTTTCACCCCTTTCAAAGCTTCTGACGGGTCAGTTTTAAAAATAAAACTGTGCGTAAATCTGGAATAATAACCGCCAATGTTCTTAATTTGTGCAGATAATTCTTTGTAACTTTCCCTGCTGAGAGTGTCTAACCATTTAACAAGGTAAATCTTTTCGCCGGTTTTTGTGTGCTGGCTTTCCTGTACTGTATACGGTGCGCCAGTTGTGCCGATCTGCTCAGATGTTTCTTTTTCGGCGCTCTCTGTCGGCGCCGGGGCTGTATTCTGTTTTTTGATTCTGGCAGTTTTAGGAACGTATTTGCAATTATCATAATCAACTTTACCGTCGTAAAAATTAACGTCGAAATAGTCAATCATGCCGTCACTGTCGTTATAATTGTATGATGAAACAAAATCATTTACATCATCAATAACACTCTGAAAATACTCTGTAGGCACTCCGTAATATACTTTGTTTTCTTCAAAAACTGTTTTTTCATAGCATTTTAAAAGCTCGTCATCTGTCCAACTGTCAGCGGTAAAAATATCATTGTTATATAATTTTCTCCATACGCCCTGAATTTCATCACTGATGTTTTTATAAGTATGTTCTTTTCCGTCTTTGTCTTTATACGTGCATTCTTGCCAATAATTTTCCTTTAATTCTTCAGCTGTCTTATACATCCTTTCGGGAAATTCCAAAAGGTCAACGCTTAATGACTGGCACATACTCGCGTAATGTGTGCGAATGCTAAATTTACAAGTCGGATATTTTTCTTTTACATATCCTCTGACAATTTTTGCAATTTCTTTCAATGATAAATGACTATCATATCTGGAACCCTCCCAACCGTTATCAGTGTAGAATGTGCGACGGGTTCCGTTGGCTGTCTCTGTCTTTTCTTCTTCTGTCAGACTGTCAGCAGTTGCGGCGCGATCTTTCCAGAGCGGGAATAAAATATCATATTCCACATTAATGTCTTTCATTGTGTCCAAGTCTCCGCCGTTGTCCGGGTGATTCTCTTTCAAAAGTTTCTTATACTGCTCTTTCAAATCTTTGTAGCTTTTTACGTTTTTGAAATATTTGCTCATATTCTCTTACCTCTCTTTTTATTTTTTTGAAGTCCGGCGGTTGCGTTGGGGCTACGGCTTGACCGCCGCCGGAGGAATTAATCTAAATAATTAACTTTAGATATGCTGTATTCTGTTTTTAGTTTCTCAAAAGCGTGTTCCGTAACTATATAATAATTTGTATCGTTTTCCGTTTTATCAAGACGAACCCCGCGCCCTTTTAAACTCAATTTAGTTGTTAAAAACCAGTGGTCACCGTAATAACTCAGACTTGCGTCAATCTGACATTCTGGTTTTTCCTGCCCCATTTCCGGCGTGTACATATACAACCCGGGAGCGGCAACCGGGGCGGCTGTCTGGCTCTCCAATGCCTTTAATTTTTGGCGCCCGATTCTGCGAAGCGTAAGCAGTTCGGACTGTGTTATTTTATTTTGTTTTGCTAATTCTTCAGCGGTTCCAAGGTAAAACTCTGTAGTTTTTACAGTTCCAGAAACCTCGAAGAACTGTTTTAAATTTATGAACCCGGTTGACTCCTGAACCGGGAAAGGGATGATTTTACACATTGATTTTTCTCCTTTTCTGTGATATTCTGTTTTTGCTGATATTTTAATGATTTACAATTTATACTGTGGGGGAATCCGGGCTTTTCGTCCGGATTCTTTTTTTTATGCAGCCATTTTGTACAGAATCAGAAACTTTAATTCTTCATACTGTCGGGAGTTAATCCCGGCGAAGTCGCTCCCGATCAGGTCCAGGAGCTTTTCTAATTTTCTTTTTGTGCGGGCCTTTTCTATCTGGCCCAGATAGATGTTATATCTCATTTTTTTATTTCCTCCAGTCTAATAACAAGCCCTAACTCATTATTCTTGTTTGATCTTGTGATATAGAAATCAATCACCCAATCATCAAAATATTTTTTGCAGGTCTGAAGCATTTTCCCGCTCATTTCCCATTCTACAAATTCACTTTTTCTGCCTTTCTGGATTTCAAAGAAATCACAGTGCATTGTGTTGAATAAGTCTAAAAATTTAATCATGTTTTTTTCTCCGTTCTCCCGGCTTTGCGTCCGGGCTGTTGTTCTCTGTTGATGGTTATATAATACACTAATTAAGCACTAATAGCAATTGACATAATGTACAAATTAAGCACTAATTATTTATGGCAAATTGTGCATTATGATTAAGCACTAAAATTGTTGACAATTAAGCACGCGCATATTATAATGAAGAAAAATAAAGGAGGAATAAACATGGCAGAATTAACAGTAGAAGAAAAAGCAATAAAGAATAGAGAAGCAGTAAAGAAATGTATGAAAAATAAGGATAGAATAAATGTGATCTTACCGCAGGGAACACTCGACAGAATAAACGCATACGGATTAAAAACCAACGCTTTCGCAAGGGAATTAATTCTTGCAGAACTTGATAAAATGGATAGAATGAAAAAAATGTAAATTAAGCACAAATAACTATTGACAATTAAGCACTAATAATATATACTGTAACCATAGAAAGGAAGTGGTTACAGAATGAGTGATTTATTCAATATTCCAGATAAAGACCGATGCGGAGTATACACAATAACAAATAGAAGAACCGGAAAGAAATATATAGGTTCTTCTACACAATTAAAAAAGCGCGCGGAAGTCCACAAGGGAGAAATCGCAAGAAGAAAACACAATAACAGGTCAATACAACAAGATATTTTGAAAAATGATGACTTTGATTTTAAAATTGTAAAAGTTATTGATGAATCAAACTATTTGTATTATGACGAAATTCGAAATAAAATGTATTTAGTAGAGTACAAATTAATAAAATCCGGAATTTTGAACGGTGAAGATTTGTACAATCTCGAAACATTAAAAGTAGTTGATGCAAGGTTGAAAAGGGTACAGGAAGATCAAGAAAAAATATCAAAGAGAAAGCAAGAAGTTTACGATATGCTGAAGCTTTCAAACGAAAAGTTGCTTTATGAATATGCGACTAATAATGATTTTTTTGAATCCAGACTGTTAAAAGAAGAAATCTTAAAAAGAATGAGTTGAACCAATCACACAGCCCCGGGGAGGGGCGGAACGGAGGACAAAATGAGAAAAGAGGATTTGCTTAACAAGAAAAATGAAACTGCCGAAAACTTGCAGTGGTACGTTAGAGACGTCATCACAGACGAGGACTTGAAATGTTTTTCAATTCCTCAGCTTGAAAGATTAATTAATCTTGTCGAGCGGGCTGAGGCATTTCGCGAAAAATGCGAAAGTTTTTGCACATTATCAGTAAATGAAGTGGTACAGAAGAGCACCGGACGAATTGCATATTTTGAAAACTCTGGAGAAATCCGGGAAGAAACTCCCGAAGAGTGTATGCAGGGAGCTGCTCGACAAGGGTATATCAATTACCTGAATGGCAACGAAAAGGCGTAACTAAAACAGTTACGCCCCGCTTGATAAGACCTTACAATCTTATTTTAACATATTTCAACTCAACGTCCCGCCGTTGATCGGGACGACTCCCAGTGAAATCATGGAACACCGGGAAACAACAATAAAAATTGCTGATATCGAAATTATATGTCAGCGCAGGGAAAAAGTCAAGGAGAAAATAAACATGAAATTAAACACATTGTCATATGTCCTCTGTTCCGAGGACACAATTGAAGCTGGTAAAGAATATTTCTTCGGTCAGCTCTGGGATGGAAACGGGGACGGCGAGGAACTTTTGGAGTCCGGAGCAATCGCCGTATACCAGAACGGTGAGGAGTACATTGTTGATTTCGAGATTCTGGAAGCTGCGGAAGATATTTTACAAACCCGTGTTAAAGTTACCGGGATTAACTAGGAGGAGAAAAATGAAAGAATTTGAATTAAAACAGGTGGCGCGGAACAATTCCGAAAACTTCGGATGTTCCAAAGTCACAGCAGCTTGGCTGTGCGGCACAGAAGCCCAGAAAGAGAATTTTATAAGTTCTCTGGGTGAGAACTGGGTGAGAATCCCGGCGGAACTTGTTGACGAAACCGCCGAGCAGAATTTTATTTCATATGCTCGGGCATAAGGAGGAGGAAAAAGAAGATGTTAGAAAGAAAAATTGATCGAGCAATTGAGAAAGAAGCAATGAAAACCGGGAAGATGGGAACCGAACCGGTGACCGTAGAAATGGCACTGACAAGCGGAGAAATCGAGGAGTTTAGAAACCTCGAAAAATATGACAGTAAAAATTATTTCTGGGAAATTGAGGGCAATACTCTTAGAATTTCCTACACAGAAGAAATTTAAGAAAATGGAGGAAAAAGAAGATGAAAAAAACAATTGATCTATTAAACGAAGTTACAGAAATGGGATTCGGCAGAGAGCAGGCGCTTGCAGACATCGATGCAAGCCTCGACTCAGAACTTGAAGAAAGAAAGCCACTGATGGAGGAAGAAATACCAGAAAGTCTGTATGATGATATCCTTGAAGGTTTTCGAGCAGACAAGGAAATGAACGCATGAAAGCGGTAATGATACAAGGACATATGGACATCGCCGGGTTTTTAATTCCGGGATGGAACGGCAAGCGGGGCGAAACGTACCCGCTTCCGCCTTTTTCTACAGTTGCTGGGATGGTTCATTTTCTTTGTCGGTGGGACAGTTGGCACGATATGAAGATATCCGTATCCGGCAATGGAGTCATGAATAAGCCGGAAATTTGCATGAGGTGGCGCGGCGGAGCTGTCGCAGGATCAGAGACAGAGGAGTTTAAACAGCGTTTTCCGGTCAGGGTAAAATCCGGGAATTCTTTTGTGGGCTGGGTTAATACACCGATTTATGAAAGCGTGGTGTCTGATCTGGACCTGCGGCTGCATATTATGCCGGATAACCAGGAAGAAGTTGACGTAATTTACAGAAAAATCTTAAATCCCCGGACATTTCCAAGTCTGGGACGGCATGAGGACTTGATAAGAATTGACAACGTGCAGGTTGTTGACGTTTTGCCAGCACAGGAAATGACACTTGATATGTGTGCTTATGCACCGGCTACAGTAGAAACGCCCGGAACTGTGTACACAGTTCACAAAGATTATACGATCAGTAAGGGAAAGCGAAGATTTAATGATGTTCGAGCAAAATATTTAGATAGAGGAACGAAAGTAATTACAGATTGTGATAATTTAAACAATCCTTGTTTTTTCATCTGATTTATAGTATTATTTAGACAACAATTACTGATGTAATTGAATGTAAATTTGAAATAGTACTGAATAAGTGCAAATTTTAATATCTCCATTTTGGAAAGACGCAAAATAAGCCCCCGGGACTATCTCCCGGGGGCTTTTGCTGTCTTATTCTGGCGGCGTAACGACGGCGCGGCACTCAGCCGGTAAACAGCCCCACCGCCGAAGCTGTTAAAATACATTTATCACAAAACCGCCGAAGTTGTCAAGCAAAAATTTTTTTTATTTTGGGACTTGATTTTTAAAACCGACGTGGATAAAATAAAATCAACGACAGGCGACGGAACTCAGGAGGGGAGCGGTAGCCAGAGCACGAAAAGAATAAGATTTTAACAGCCAGATCACGCCGGACAAGGTGCCGGAAGGTCTGGCTTTTTGTGCGCTATATGCCGGAAAATTTCCGTATTACAAGACGTATAAATATATAATAACTGTTTATATAATCCCCTCCAAGATTTTAGAGACCTAGAGCGTGTCTGAAAAACATTTTAAATTGTTTATTTTAACCAAATTAATATTG